>Ga0209777_10003476_pt1 | contig 19494 bp, 13 predicted proteins | sample FrelakmetHBP12HB_FD_187147 | JGI IMG/M metagenome (GOLD analysis project Ga0209777, IMG submission 187147) | Freshwater lake sediment microbial communities from the University of Notre Dame, USA, for methane emissions studies -HBP12 HB (SPAdes)... | ecosystem: Environmental > Aquatic >...
CACTCAATTAACTGTAGAAGCGGGAGTGAATTTCGAATTCTTTGACATTTCCGCGCAGATACTGAACACCATCTCGACAGCTTTCGGAGGCAAAGGCGGCAACGGCGGCAAGGGCGGCGATGCGGGATCGGGCAGCAGCGGCGACGGAATGGGCGGAGATGGTCTGGGCGGCGGCATTTACACCGTAGGCCAGACGAAGTTGATCGATTCGACCGTAAAGGATAACAAGGCAATTGCGGGCAGTGGAACCGCTGGACAGGGCGGGTCCTCCGGCAGCATTGGACTTGGCAACTCCGCCGGGAGCGGTGGATCGGGTGCAGCCTCGTTCACGAGCATAGGCACACTGGTTTCACATGCAGCTGGTTATGAATTATTCAACCTCAACCTATTCGAGTTTACATTGCCCTTCGGCGGATCAGGATCCGGAACTGACGGCGCAGACGGCCTTACCGGGCAATATTCGGACGGTGCTTATCAAGCAGGCCAGAAGCTGGGCGGGGGAGTCTACAGCATAGGCACTCTGACCAATTCGAACAGCATTATCGAGAACAATGAGCCCGACGATATATCCGAACACTAGGAGATGAAAAACAGATGATCAAGCTATCACACATCGCCCTGGCCTTTGCAGTGCTAATTTTTAGCGCCAGCGCAGCATCCTGGACCGGGTCGGTGAAGACCGATGCAGACACCTGGTCCATCACAAGAGAGAGCAGCAATGTAAGCTTCACCTATGAGCAATCAGTTAAAGGCCAGATCTCGCCCGTGGATTACCGGGGCAGGATCATGCACCCCTACCACTCCTTTTACGAGGACGTTAACTTCAACGACGTGCGAGTTAAAGAGCGAACTGCCGCCTTGCAGGGGAGCTATAGCTCGGAAGAGCTGCTCTCTCTTAAGTCATTCATCAACAATAGTGTGAATATGAGCATCTACAAGCCCTCAGGCTCAGATGTCTACACCATCGACTTCTACGAAAAATGGCCGGTGAAGCTAAATTACAGCAAGAGCATGACCTACTCCGGCCGAGGCATAAACAATCGGGAGCTTGTGGAGAATAACCATGATTTCGCAGAAACCAACTTCCTCTACAACAAGGAGTTATCCAAGGAGCGAACCTTGAACATGAGCCTGGAGAGGATGAACGCTACCATCCTGGCTACGGATAAGCTCATATATCAGTCTGAGGTTAAGGCCACGCGAGACACACAGTACAAACTTAAATCCCATAGTACGGGAATTATGGGCTTCAAATTCCGGCAGGTTGGGACCGAGGATGAAGTTCTGAATGCAGGCGACGAGAGGTTCATGGGAACCTATGATGTAGTCAAAAATATTCGTATGAAGTCGCGCTTTGATGATATTCAGAAGCCGGACGAATGGCTCCCCTGTTGCTCGGGCGGCTTTGCAGGCATGAACCCTAAGGATGCTGCTGCCTTCAAATCGGCGAAAGAAGTATTTGACTGCACCTGCGTCAACGTGGCCACAAAAAGTCAATTTTAGATGCAGCTAAACGGCTTTACGGTCAGCATGGCCGAAAAGCCTTCTTTTATAAAATCACAGGTAATTCATCCCACCATTAATGAGGTGCGGGTGCGCGTCTTTTCGGAGCTGGAGCATCCATTTCATCAGCCTGGCCAGTAGCCGGTAGATAAAAGAAGAGCAGCATGCCGGCGGAAGATACTGGAGCTTACCTGAGGCATGCTGGAAAGATTTTCTTGTGGTGTATTAATGATAAATATCAAAAATTCAGTTCAGTTATCGTTATGATCCTCCGCCAAGTGCAGTTTCAACTCTTCCTTTGATTCAAATACCATTCGACAGATCTTGCATTTGAACTTGCTTTCACCTTTGGATCCGGTGCCGGCCATTTCTAACACCTCGAATCGTGCTCCTCGGTTGGATGTTATTATTATTTTAGTTTTTCGTTGCGATTGGACTAAATACTTTGCATGCCTAAATTTGATTATGGCTCAAAAATACCAGTGCACCATTTGCGGATATATTTACGATCCCGAAAAAGGGGATCCCGACTCTAAAATTGCTCCCGGAACCTCCTTTGCAGATCTGCCGGAGACATGGACCTGCCCGCAGTGCGGCGCCGCGAAGGATGATTTCAAAGAGATGAAATAGGACAAAAAACATGACGCTCACAAGAGAGATCAAACCCGGCGTCAAGTGGGTCGGAGCAATAGACTGGGACCGCAGGCTCTTTGATGCTTTAATTCCCCTGCCTGATGGAACCAGCTACAACTCCTATCTGATCCAGGGCAGCGAGAAGACGGCACTTATTGACGCTGTGGACGAATCCATGGCCGATGTGCTGCTGGGCAACCTGAGTGCGCTGGGCATAAAGAAGATCGACTACATCATCGCCCAGCATGCTGAACAGGACCATTCGGGAAGCCTTAAACGGCTGCTTGAGGTTTACCCCGATGCTAAAGTGCTCGGCTCTGCCAAATGTCTGGATCTGCTCATGCATTTTGACCTGGTGAGTAAGGAGAGAATACAAGAAGTAAAAGACGGCGAGAAGATAACTCTAGGCGACAAAAGCCTGGAGTTCATTCATGCTCCCTGGGTGCACTGGCCGGACACCATATTCACTTATCTGGCCGAAGATCAAATACTTTTTACCTGCGATTTTCTGGGCTCCCATCTGGCCAGCAGCGACCTTTACGCCAGCGATGAAGCAGTAGTCTACAGGGCTGCCAAGAGGTACTACGCCGAGATCATGATGCCCTTCCGCCAGAGCATTAACAAGCACCTGGCCAGGATTGAGGAATTGACAATTGCTGTCATCGCCACCAGCCACGGCCCGCTTTACGGGAGGCCCCGGTTTATTTTGGATGCTTACCGCGATTGGGCCTCGGACAGGGTGAAAAATCAGGTGGTTTTGCCTTATGTTTCCATGCACGGGTCCACTCGCATCATGGCCGACTACTTGGTGGACGCTCTTATCTTCCGAGGAGTAGAAGTGAAGCGATTCGATCTCACCGACTACGACGTGGGAGAGCTGGCAAAGTCTCTGGTGGACGCGGCTACCGTGGTCATTGGCACGCCTACCATTCTGGCCGGAGCGCATCCACTGGCACTTTATGCTGCCATCCTGGCCAATGCCCTGCGGCCCAAGACAAGGTATGCCTCCATCATCGGCTCCTTTGGCTGGGGTGGCAAGATGCTGGAGCAGATCACCGTCGCCCTGCCCAATCTTAAGCTGCAATTCTTCGATCCGGTAGTTGCCAAAGGCCGTCCCAAAGAGGCAGATTTCCAGGCTCTGGACCGGCTGGCTGAGGAGATCGCTGCCAAGCACAAGGAACTGTGATGTAATTTGAGGCAAATTTAGGCAAAAGAGGATCTTGATTGAGCCATCGCTTCTCCCTTATATTCTGGTGCTGCTGGCCACAGGCTTAGCTGTAGGATTCTCCTGCGGATTGCTGGGCATCGGGGGCGGCTTTCTCATGGTGCCCGTGCAGATCTGGGTGCTGACCTCCACTGGAATTGATCCCACTCTGGCCACCAGGATAGCCTTTGGAACCTCTCTGGCCGTAGTTCTGCCCACGGCTCTGTCCGGATGCCGCGGCCACAGCTGCCGGGGTGTTGTTCTCTGGCGGCCAGGAATCATCATGGGCCTCTCCGGTCTTCTCGGCGCCTTTTTGGGAGGGAGCATTGCCGCTCATGCGCCCGGAGATTTGCTCAGGATGGCCTTCGGATTTGTGGTATTTCTGGGTGCGCTGAGAATGCTCTTTGCCAAAAGTGTGCAGCCCAGGCGAGAGGCTTTGCCGGAAAAGTCAAGAGATCACCTTCTGCAATATGTTCTCTGGGGACTGGCCGTAGGAATCATATCCGGTTTGACGGGGATAGGCGGGGGCGTGATCCTGGTGCCGGCCATGGTCATTGCCATGGGTTTTGGCATGTATCAGGCCATCGGCACCTCGTCGGTAACAATAGCCTTCAATGCCGTGGGCGGGGTCATAGCCTACGTCATTAACGGATGGGGCGTGGCCGGGCTTCCCGCCTACTCTTTGGGCTACATCGATCTGCTGCAGTTTGCTCTGCTGGCGGGAGCAAGCATCTTCACGGCTTCGTGGGGCGTAAAGGCGGCCCACAGGCTGCCGGCGGAGAAGCTGAAGTACATCTTTGTAGTACTGATGATCTACATCGGGCTGAAGATGATTGGGGTCTTGGGGTGGGTTGGATTGTAAAAAAAGTTTAGATTATTCCTTTGGCCCGCAGGGCCGTTTTGACATCGGACATATCGCTCTTGAGTTCGAAAACATCCGTTTTATCCAGGACGCGGTCCATTTTCTCATTTAGGCTGGCATTCATGTCTTTGACCTCGACGATAAGATCATCCTGTTTTTGCAGCATTGAACCCATCTTGCCATCAATGCGATCGATCTTGCCACCAATTGAGTCTATCTTGTCCCCGACCGTGTCAATCTTTTCGCCAAGGACATCGATCTTGTCCCCGACCGTGTCAATCTTTTCGCCAAGGACATCGATCTTGCCCCCGATCGTGTCAATCTTTTCACCAAGAACATCGATCTTGTCCCCGACCGTGTCAATCTTTTCGCCAAGGACATCGATCTTGCCCCCGATCGTGTCAATCTTTTCACCAAGAACATCGATCTTACCGCCAAGATTTGAGTTCATTTTTACAAGATTCTGATTGACATCGTTAATGGCGACGAGCATCTTGTTCATTACCTCAACGCCCTTATCTAGCCTGGCATCGGTCTCGTCCTCATCAACAACCTTACCAAACCTGCTAAACTCGCCACCCGCAGGATAGTATGATTTCTCAATGGAGGAGACCTGGATAAGTGTATTCTTTATATCGATGGCGCTTTCGAACCATTTCAGCTTTTCATCTTCGCCCTCGGCGATGATCTTTACCCTGCCGTCTTCCAGGTTCTCGACAATTCCTTTCAGGCCAAAGGCTTTCGCTGTCTGTGTGACTCTCTTTCGATAGCCTACCATCTGGACCCGGCCTGAGACACAGGCAATTAGGCGTTTCATTCAATAGGGTTTCAGACTTCTTCGTATTTGGCTTTATCCGTGCTGATGACATCGGTTAGCTAAATAAAGGAGAATAGCATCCGAAAATACCGTTCCAACCCAAGAATGAAGGAAATGCAGAGGTCAGATTAAATGGAGTATGTTCTATCCCCTAAATCCGAGATCGATCGCCGTATAAAGACGTTGCAGTCGCAGATGGGCGAGATGGACGGTGCGCTGTTGTTTCATGCTGTAGACGTGTGCTACTTTTCCGGCACCGCTCAGGACGGGCTGGTCTACATCCCCAGAGACGGCGAGCCCGTGGTCATGATGAAGAGGAGCCTGGAGAGGGCAGTGAACGAATCGCCTCTGGAGGTGCGGCCGCTCAAGAACATGAGAAATTTGAAATCTGACCTGGGCATTTCTGCCAAAGCTACCGTCGGCCTGGAGATGGATGTGCTTCCCTGCAGCTTCTACTTTAAAGTGGACAAAGCCCTGCAAGACGCCAAATTTGTCGATGTTGCCGAAAAGATCAAGCACATCCGCTCTGTGAAGTCCGAATTTGAGGTAAGCCTGATAAAAGAGGCGGCCCGAATTTTGGAGGCCGGCTTTTCCTCGGTTCCAAACTTTCTGGAAGAAGGCATGAAAGAGGTAGATCTGATCTGCCGGATAGAGTCGGTGATGCGCTCCCTGGGTCATCAGGGGTCACTCCGTTTTCGCAGGTTCAACAGCATTGTCCCCTTAGGCCATGTCATGTGCGGAGCGGAGGCGGCCTTTCCCAGCTTCCTGGCCTCGCCCAGCGGTGGCCGGGGCACCTCTCTGATCTTTCCCCAGGGGGCAGGCTTTGCTAAGATTAAAAGAAACGAGCCGGTATTCGTGGACTGCGTGGGCATCTACAACGGGTACATTGCCGACGCCACCCGCATATTCTCCCTGGGCAAGCTGGAGGCGGGGCTGGAAGACGCCTATCAAGCCGCCTGCCAGATCGAGGAGGCTGTGGCCGCAAAGCTAGTCGCGGGCCGGACGGGCAGGGAATTGTTCGAGCTGTCCGAGGCGGAGGGAGCAAGACTGGGCTACCTGGACTATTTGGGCGGGATCAACGGCAATAAATGCGGTTTTGTGGGCCACGGCGTAGGGTTAGAGCTGGACGAGTACCCGGTGATCGGCCCCCTGGATCATGTGGTGCAGAGCAGCATGACCATCGCCATCGAGCCCAAGATAATCTATCCTGACAAGGGCGTGCTGGGGATTGAAGACACCTTCTTGACCACCTCGGGCGGAGCCGTGTGCCTCACCAATATGCCGCGAGAGATCTGGCAGGTTTGAGAAATTAATATAATTTATTCTTTATTTATCTACCCGGGCAAAGTCTGTAATGTTCTGGAACCAGTAGCCGTCCTTAAAAACGGGATCGCTCCTGGTTATCATTATCTTCTTTTTAAATATGGGCCCGTCGAGGACAAGGGTATGAAACTCTCCATTCTCGCCGCAGGGATCGACAGTGCTATTGGCCTTTCTCAGATCGGCTATGAATTTGTCATCAATCCTGCGGCCCAGCCACTCTTTTCCCAGCAGGCCGTCTTTGACGCTGACCAAAATCACCTCAAATCCGGCATTGATGATCTCATTTATGATTTTCTCGGAGTTCTGTTTCCATAGGGGCAGAATCAGATCGATATCCAGATCATGGCAGATCCTGTCCACCAGCGGCTTATGGGTTTCGATGTGCCCGAAAACGGCGGCGTCAATTCTCTCGCCCTGACTTCGCAGCTGCAGGGCTGCCTTCTTGAACTCCTCCTCGTAAGAGTAAAAGTCGCGCTGCAAGAGAGGAAGGCCGAGGGCCTGGGCCTGAGCCCGGATGAGGGCGGGGTTGAGTTCGTGCGAGCCGGTCTTCTTTTGGTTGGTGAAATGCAGGAGATGGGTGATTCTGTAGCCGTCGTTCATGGTTTTGTAGCAGGAGTAGCAGCCGTCCTTACCGCCCGTCCAGGAGACGACGGCGTTTTTCGGGGTGTGGTCGTCGGATTGCATGGGGGATAGGTAGGGGCGGTAGGTTATCAAGAATTCGGGCGTGATATTTTATCGGTTTCTGGATGAAACGACTGCAAAAACTTGGTGTGGGCAAAGACATATTTATAATTAGCTAAATATTCTTCGGGCGGGCCCGGACAACTGTCGTCTTTGTCTTCTGGGGCCTTTTCTTCCGGGAATTTTGCGTTTGCTCCTGTGGTCTCTTCCTCCGGGGTTCCGCGCGCGGGTGTTGCGCGCGGGGAGCTTCAGGCACCCTCAACGCCGGGCAGGCTTGGATACTTGGAGGCCGGCCATGGAAAAGGTTGCAGACCTTTTGCTGCGAACTTCCACCATTCAATCGGAGAATTGCGGCTACGGTCCACTTCGCAGCCGGGGATGTAAGGGAGCTTAAGGAAGCCACGCCAACGGAGCGAGAAGTTCTGGATGCGGTTATGAAATGGAAGCAGAGGCGAAAGCCACCGCTGGATGAAAAGGATGCGGCAGTTGCCATTCGCAATCTTGCCGCATTAGGGTGGATCGATGTTCTCTCCAGTTGTGATCTGCCGCTTCAAAGCGATCCGGTGTATGAAGCAATGATCTGCGAATAAATATTTTTAAGCGGTATCGTGAACCCTGGGTGTGAAATTCGCCGGGCAGCTCCCGGACAGCTTTCTTGAACTACTACTATTATGAGCGGAAATCCCGCTGCAAGTGAGAAAGGCCGAGGGCCTGGGCCTGAGCCCGGATGAGGGCGGGGTTGAGCTCATGCGAGCCGGTCTTCTTCTGGTTGGTGAAATGCAGGAGATGGGTGATTCTGTAGCCGTCGTTCATGACTTTGTAGCAGAAGAGGCAGCCGTCCTTGCCGCCTTTCCAGGAGATGACGGCGTTTTTCCTATCATGTCCATCTGAGTACATGGTTTTGCTTTTCAGGCTCGCTGTTCATCTATTCTTCGGCTGGGAGAAGTGAGATTAAAGGCGCAGAGTGCATTTTCCTTCTGCACCTACGTCATGATATTTAATTATAGCAGTATTTTGGTGCATGAGATGATAAATCCACAACAAGAATATCGATATCTTCATGAATCATATGAGAAGTATTATTAACTTGAGGCATGTTTAACATACGAAGACCTAATAAATTAAGGGAGCAAGTATGATTAAGCCTATATTAATTCTTCATCTTTCGGATCTCCACTTTGGATCAAATAGCAGATTTGTAGATATCGCTCCTGAAGAAGTTGGTCAGAGATTTTGTGCAGCAATAGAGAAGGAATGCAGCTTTCGTGGAATAGGTCCGAGAATCGATTTAGTTATCGTCACTGGAGACATTACTGAGGGAGCTAGAGTCAAAGAGTACGAAATTGCAGAACAATTCTTTGAAAGTGTAGCAGAAAAATTAAAAATTAATCGCAGGAGATTCATCTTTGTCCCTGGAAACCATGATGTTCATTGGGGTGCCTGCAAAAAAATTGAGATAGATCAAGATGATAATGGATCTTCAGATTTAGAATTACGCAAACTAATGGATACTGAGAAATTTAAAAACTTTGAAAGTTTTATAATAAATTTTTCTGAGGTTTCAAAGGATCAACTAGGAACAAAAATAAAATGTAATGGGGTTATCATCAATATCGAAGAGCTTAAAATATCAATTGCGGCCCTAAATTCAAGTGAGTTAGAATCGCATCGAAAAGAGGATCATCTTGGTAAACTAAGTGAAGACCAAGCTCAATCCTTGATGGATAAGTGGCATACGACTGAGCTGAATTCTTGGATAAAAATAATAGCAATCCATCATAATCCAGTATCTACAATTCCTGAAAATATCAAAGTTGGATTGAGACATCTAGAAAAGCTGAAAGCAGATAAGAAGTTGGATGACAACGATTTTCAGAGGTTCGCATCCGATATGGCTGGGTTTGAAGGGCGAGATCTCTTAGAGCGGGTTGCAGATGGCTGCAAGGTTCAATTAATGCTGCATGGCCATCATCATGCTGCAATGCAAAAAGCTTGGACCTGGAACCAAAGTAAAGGGATGACTCATGTATTATCAGCGGGAAGCTGGGGCTTAGTAGAAAAAGAGCTACCCAAAGATCAACCCAATAATCTTCAGCTAATCCTTCTTGATCCTGAAAAAAGAGAAATCAGAGCATGGATTCTTATATATAATCCTCTTATTAAAACTGAAGGAAAAGTAGGGCTTGGCAATTTCACATCTGATCCTATAAACTTAAAAGGTTATAACCAACCCCTCTATCTTCCAGAAAATTTTTGCTCTGAATCATCTCAATCGTTGGAAGTGAAAACTGAAGACAGAATATCAGTGAACATATATTGTTCTTTTCCGCATTTGCTTCAAAAACATTTTACGGGACGCATATACTACCGGGAAATGTTAACGAAATGGTTCACAGAGGGAAGGGAACCAGTTTTTGTCATTACTGCTCTGAGTGGTACTGGCAAATCAGCCTTGACTTGGATATGGCTACAACATGACCTATTAGGCCTTCCAATCAAAGATTTTCTCTCGGATTCATCCGAAATCGAGAAGATTTGTCGTGTTAAAAGAATCGCATATCCTGAAGGAATAATATGGTGGTCTTTTTATGAAAAGGATGCACGTTTTCCAATATTTTTGGATAAAGTAATCAATAAGTTAAGTGAATGGACAAAGGATTATTCTTTGGCCTTATCTCAACATGATAAATTAGAAAAGTTGATCAAAATACTTTATGAACATCGCTTTCTATTAATACTTGATGGTTTTGAAAGAGAGTTGCAGGCATATTCCAATCTTTCTACATACCAAGAAGACCCTAAAATAGATGAAACGAAAGACAGTTTTCGGGCATGTGTAAATCTACACGCGTCTGATTTTCTCCGACAGATACTTAATCCTCATTTGTGCAGCCGTGTTTTATTAACAACCCAATTTATTCCGAAAGAGTTAGAAGGATTAGATAGACTTCCTATTACGTATTGCAAACATGAAACACTTAAAGACTTAGATCCATCTGAAGCAGTAAATTTTTTTAAAATCCAAGGAGTAATAGGAGTTCCAAGTCAAATAGAAGGAGTCTGTTCTTCCTATGGCTACCATTCCCTCACGTTGCGATTATTATCCGGCTTAATATTACATGATCCTGCACATCCTGGCAATATAATTGCGGCATCAGATTATAACCCTATTGAAGATCTAGTGCCCAGGAAACATCATATTTTATCGCTAGCTTATGAATCAATGCATCCAAATTTGCGTGAGTTACTTAGCAGAATCGCAGCATTTCGTTCTTCTATTGATTATAAGAAATTGCAGCTCATAAGTAACCTAAAGAAAGAAGAGGACCTAAAACAAGCTATTATTGAATTAATTGAGCGTGGATTATTGCTTTTTAACAGAGACAATGAGTTATATGATCTGCATCCAATAATCCGCAGATATGCATATGAACGTTTACAAAAAAAACGCGAAGTGCATTCTATTCTGAGAGATAGCTTTTTAAAAATATATCGTCAACGAAAAATAAATACCAGCAAGATAGCGAGTTTGGATGAACTAAATCCTATCATCGAATTATATTATCATACAGCACAGATGGGGTTATTTGACAAAGCATTTAAATTATATTATGATTGTTTAAATAAACCGCTTTACTACCGTTTTGGAGCTTACTTAGTTGTTGCTGAATTATTGAATGTCTTGGTAATAGCTAAGGGCGGTGAACGAGCAATAAATGAACAAAAACGCGGCAAAGTAAATAACGATATAGGATTGGCATATTCCCGCTTGGGGCAGGCACGGCGGTCTATAAATCATTATTCATTAGCGATAGAAATTGCAGATCAATTAGGCAAGAAACATAAATCCTCAAGATCAATTGCAAGAGCTCATATGGCATTTCAGCTAATTCTCTTAGGGGAATTAAGAGAGGCTGAAATGGTCTGCGCTCACAAAATGGAACTCAGTGGGTATATCCCTGCAAGTATCGAATTACATATTGTGAAGACAAAATTATGGATATATAGAGGTGAGTTTACAAAAGCTTCCAATGAATTAAATGATTTTTCGAAATTAATTGGTGGGATTCAAGGTACAACACAATTAAATGCTAAAGTTATCTATTATGCAATTCGGGCTAGGTTATATTTAGCAAAAAATAATTTAAGTGATGCTCTTAGAATGGCAAAGCAGTCATTAGAATTGTGTTATAAACTGAAAAAGAAATACGAATCTCAAGAAGCAGACCTTATTGAGGCCGAATGGTTATTAGGCTTGATCTTAGTGAATATAGTAATTAACGATAACGAAAAGGAAATCCTACTTTCGGATGCCAGGATTCACTTGCAAGAAGCACTTACTTGTTGTCGCGATATTGAAGATCTTTATCTTGAGCCACCTATTTTGCTTGCATTTTCTTATTTGTACTTTGCTGAATCAAATTTCGAAAAAGCTAAAGAATTTGCTAATGAAGCGCTTTATGTCGCAGATAGATGTGAATATCGTCTTTATCAGGCAGAGGCATACAATTTTCTCTCACAATTATTTATAAAATCCGACGATTTTAAAACTGCTAAAGAATACGCAAAAAAAGCTTACGAAAGAGCATTATGCGGAAGCATGGATTATTGTTATAAGCCAGCGCTGGATAATGCAAAATTATTTCTGGAGAAATTGGGGGGCATATAGATAAGACGCTCATAGAAGTTTCATACCATATTTTTCTATAATGTTTGTAAATTAAATCTAAATTCGTAAATTCTCATCCCCCTTCAATTCTCCCACCTATATCTTTGCAGAATTATTCTCGCTGATAATCAATAGGCACCTATTCCCTTATCCCTCAACTCTCGCCACCCCGTCTTCCACCCTCACCCTAACCGATCCATAGCCTTTCAAGGCCGGCCTGAAGACGGGCCCGGAATTGGCCATTTGCGCCCTGACCAGTGGATCGTAGTAATCAATATCCCAGGAGCCGTTCTTAGAAGAGGCGTTTATGGCCACGGCATAAGCTCTCCAGCGAAAGAGCTTGATTTGGGGTAGCTTTTCGGCAGCATCTATCGCGATTTCCGCCTCCGTTATGCTGGAGGCCACGGTCATTTTGGCAAAGGCCGAGCTGTTGGTGGCTTTTCCATTAAGAGAGTCATACCCATAAACCAGGAACTGAATGCCGTCATTCTCCAAAACTGCCCACGAGAAGAGATTAGAATCCGGGTAGATTTCTACGTTCTGGCCGTTAAAAAACTCACCCGCAGCCGCTTTCCCTTCAATTCTTATCCCGCCCACGATCAAGAAAAAGAGCAAGAATACCATAAACAGATTTTTATTAAATTTTACCCGGTGCCTTTCCCTTACCAGCACGGCCAAAACCAGGAGGCTGGCGATCAGCATAATCGGCTCTATTTGGGAAAAAATGTTGGCCGAATACCTGATGGCCTGCCAGGGATAGAAGAGAGGAACGCCTCTCGTCGTGGTATAGTCCACAAAGAGGTGGAGGAGAACGCCGGCATAGACAAAGGCCATGCTGGTGGCGGAAAAGTCGAGATCGAATTTGATGAACCGGCCAAGAAAGCTCTTAATTTGCTCACGAGAGGCGAGATATAAAATAAGCATAGCGAAAAAGAATCCAAAGAAAAGAGTATGGGTGATCCCTCGGTGCACCAGGAGAAATGTGGTCGGATAGACGTTATTGATCCAGGCGATTAAAACATCCAGGTCGGGAGCGATCCCGCCCAGCACCAGGGCTGCGAGAAGCTTTTTATCCAGACGGAGAAAGCTGCCCAGGATATAGGCCAGCAATGCATGGGAAAAGAAGTCCATTGGATTATTCCTTAATCCTTTGGGCTATTTTCCTCTTGTGGCCAGCAATTATGCATGCTTTTTTTTGTGCTGGAAAAAAGAAATAGCCAGAACCCCAAGGTCGGATCATTGCTTATTCAATGCTCTCGTTGCTCAGCAATCTGCCTGCCAGGATTGTCTGCAAAGCGGTTGGCGTGTCCGTCTGCTGCTCTATCTGGCTCATGTTCTCAGAAATAATCGTGGTCTGATTGGTCTGCAAGCTCGAATTGAGGGTTAAATTGGGCGGCATGGTTAGATCTGGCGTTGATATCGGGTAGGGCATGATCACCAGGCATGGTCCCTGGCCGCTCTCTCGCGACAGGAAAGAAATCTCCGCGCTGCTGTTGCTGATCGCCTCCAGGAGGAAGGATATTTTGTCTCCCTTTTCCCTGGCATCCCTCAGCTTTTTTGAGACATCAAAGGCAAAGATGCGATCGCCATCGGTGTTGCAGCTCATGGCAGTGGCATCGTTCTTCTTGATGATATCCCAGGCAGGCAGGATATTGACCAGAAATGTGGTGTAGTCCGAGCTTTCATTCCAATCTGAGCCCATGGACATCAATGCCACCATTACGGGATCGCCTAGCGTCTGCATGGAGGCGGCTTTGAGCACCAGAATCGCAACATCGTTATCTGTGATATTAAGGCCGGAAATATTAAACTGAATTACAGGAGCGCCGGGATAACGAATCATCTCGGTCCCGTTGCCCGTCCCATCCACGGCACAGAGAAGCACCTCGGTTTGATTGTAAACAGAAACTCTATTCTCTCCCATGCTGATGTAAACATCCTCTGAGGCCGTAATGGTGGTCACATTGTCCATTGCATTGCAGAGCGCATTGCCGGCAAGAATAGCCGCCAGCAGCAAAAGTATTATCCCCCTTTTAAGCATAAACTCTCATCCCCTTCTTTTGTAATCTATCTATGCCATTCATATTTAAATTTATAGATTCAGATTCAGTTTCAGTCTACATGAAATCAGCCAGGCCCGTCTGTTTGGCCTTGTCATTCTTGAAGAGGGAGTTGATCTCGATCTTCAAAAGCTGCAGCCTCTGCTTGGTGTAGCTGCTTACGCCGTACTCCTCGGCCACCTTTATGGAAACCTCCAGATATTTGCGAACGCTGCCCTCATGCACCGTGAGGATTATCCTGCCGCCGCACTTGGGACAGGTCTCTTTCAAGGGAGGACGCCGGAATTTGGCCCCGCACTTCACACACCTCACCTTCTGCTTGGAGAAGGCATGCAGATTGCCGATCAGATCGGGCAGAAAGTGAGAGTTGATAACCCTCTCTGCTACATCCTGCGCATCCACCGCCCGGATCATGCGCGCCAGCTCCAGCTGGGCATCCATCTTGTCCACCATGGTCTCCAGGGTCTTGTAGGCGCTGTACTTGGGGCCGGCGGCTATATCCGTGGTACTGTGGCTGAAATTGAAGCCCTCGTACTGGGCATCTGTGCCCAATCGCTTGGAGACCAGATCAAACCTCGCCTCCAGGTCTTTGGGGTTGGCACCTAGGAGGGTGGCCTCATAAAACTCCAGAGGGTAGACGCGCGTCACATCGAGGTTATGGGCCTCTTTGTCAACCTCGGAAGGATTGAGGATGGTGGTCATGACCAGGCAGGCGTCCATCTTCCCTCCTCGCTTGGCAGGAAGATAAGACATGGAAAAGTTGAGCAGCGCATCCATGAGCAGCATTACGCAGTCCTCATCCCCGTCGCAGTTGCGCCGCTTGGCGGCATGAAAGAAGGGATGGCCAAAGCCGGCTGAGGCCGTGCTGTAGCCGATGAGGCGGCAGAGTACCCCTGCCGAGGTGTGCGGAGCCAGGCCCACCATGAGAGTGCCGATCAGGTCCGCCGGAGTCAATGCATTGTAATAAGGCGCAAGGCCGTAGAACTTGACGAGAAGCTCATCCACGAACTTGGCCACTTTAAGGAGATATTCCCCGGCATCCCCTGCTAAAATGATGTCCTGCACGCGTAGCTCGCAGACCTGATCAGCTTCTGACAGCGGTCGGCCGTGCATGTCCTGTGTGTAGCCCAAACTGCACAAAATCTCCGGGCTGGTGCCGATCTCATCTGAGCGGAAATGAGTGAGAGGCAGATCGGTGAGATCGTACCTCACCGTGCCGTCTTTGAAGATGTTTATGCCGTGCTTGGCGCGCAGTATGCCTTTCTCCAGAGGCTCGGGTGTCTTATCTCGGGAGGAGAGGCCGAGGACGCCCTTGAGCGAGTCTGGCTCGCGCTCGCCCAAACGCTCCAGCGCCTGATGATACAGCTTCTTTACGTCAATCTGCATCTTGGCAGCGGCCGAGGTATCTTTGCCGCATTTGGGGCACTTATCCGGGGCCGGAATGTTGCATTTGGGGCAGGCTCTCTTTTTTTCGGTGTAGCCGCCGCACTCGCAACGGAAGGCAAAGCCCACCTTACCGCAGTCTTTGCATATTCTCCGCTCGATCTCCACATTGATGATGCCGGTGGTATTGCTTGTGGAGTGCTTGGCAGCCTCTTGAATGGACCTCGATTTGCCGCCTTCCTCTCCTGCCGGAAAGAGCACATGTGGCGGTGGGCGCATCAGCCTCTTATCCGATTTCTCGGGCCGGCCCATGCGAGCACCGATGCGCGTGGGAGCCCGGGCGCGAACAACGAGGCCGGAGAGTTTGTTGACGGCGTCCAGTGCAACGCATTCTTTATTTTCTGCGTCTGCCTTATCGCCTTCTGACCTTTCATCTCCGATACACTCCTCTGCCGTCTGAACGCTGCATTTTTTCAGGCCGATGCCGTCCGGCTCCAAACCCAGGCAGAGCAAGAGAGGCAGCGGATCTTCGATGATTATTTCCCCCTCTCTAACCTTATGGAGGACCAGCAGCGTCTCCAGGGATTCCTTAGCAGGCAAGGGAAGCCTGAGGGTCCCGGATTCAAGGCGGCCTTCTGAGAATACCAGAGAGACAAGACTCTCAAACTCCGGCATAGAAAGATCATGCCAGAGATAGGTATGAGCCGGGTGCAGGGGCACGCCGTATTCTCTGGATAAAGCTATGGCTTCCTGTCCAGTGATCTTCTCTTTGCCGGCGGGATCGCCGCCCGCTTTCAATAGCTCCTCTGCCCACCACTCAAAGACATAAGAGGCAGGGGCCAGGGACCGGTTGTTCTCCAGGAACTCACCGTAGCTGATTAATATTTCGCCTATGTCTAAAATATTGGAGACGTGGGCTTTGAGCGCCGCATGAATGGTCCTGGGATCTTTGCAGCTTTTGGGCATCCATTCCAGGATATCCGTATCGGAATCGAAGCGAACCACATCGCCGTTTAGTAGCCTCACCGTCGGCCCCTCGATGGAACTGACGGGAGCCACCGCCGCTGCTTTTCCCGGCTGCTCCACCTTGATCTGGGTTCCGGCAGCCATGAACTGACCCAAAAGCAGCATGCTGGCGGGATTGACGCCGGCTGCGGCAAGGCCCGTATTTCTGGCCCGCCCATAACGCAGCCGAAAGCCGCCCGGTCGGGAGGGATGGGAAAATACGGGACGTCCCGCAATCAGGTCTCGCAAAAACTTGGGGGAAGAGTCTCCGCCTTCCTTTTTGCCGCTGGCCAGAGAATCGAGCCACTCCCAGCCGGTGATGCCCAGTTTTACGACATGCTTCTTGAGCTTGGGCCTCTTCAGGGCGATGCCCTCCGCTGAGACCAGAGCGATGCCGCCCCGCACGCGGTTGGTCTCGATTCTGGGAAGGTCGCGGTATCCTGAGACCTCCTCCTCCTCGGTGGGCTCGCCCTCGATACAGATGGGGCAGTTACGCACAATGATTCTAATCTCGTCGTCCGAGGGGGAATACTGGAGGCCAGCCACGCGCTTGTAAAGGCCGATCTCCTCAACATAGCGCTCCACCTCTTCGGGCCTTGGTTTCCAGGGAGAGATGCCCACCGCCCTCCTCACATAATCTGCCACAAGAACAGAGAGTGCCTGGGCGGTTCCGCCCGCGGAGCGAATGGGGCCAGCGTAGTAAACCTTGAGATATTCTGTTCCATCATCGTTTTTCCCCAGGTCCACTCGAGCGATTCCTTCAATGGGCGCTGCCACCACGCCCTCGGTTAGCAGGGCAACCGATGTGCGGATGGCGTTTTCCACGGACTGGATCTTGGTGGCGCCTTTTCCCAGACGCCCTTCCGCGAAATCAATACCGATGGCCAGAGCGGCTTCTTCCCGGCTCATGCCCTTCTCTTCCAGCTCCCGAATTCGTACAGCAATGCCGGGAATGCCGATCAGCTTCTCCACTCTTTCTGCCAGGTCCACGGCCAGCGGTATCTCCACCTCGGTGCTGGGGTCCAATCCCTGGCTACGTGCGGCCTGGGCTATGTCCATGGCGTTTTTAAGACCCTGTTGTAAATGCTCGAAGTATTCGGTCGTCTTCATTTTGACTCTTTGTCTTCCACTTCTTTTCCGTTCATTACTCTCTTCCCCAGAGGTTAAGGCCTGTGATAGAATCAGGTACTCTTTTCAGGGGCAGGCCGGAAAGCTCCTGCAAATAAAGCTCGGCGGCAAAGATGGTGCCAGAGGTCAGGTGGCCGCCCCAGGTCCTTCCCGTCCTGTCCGATAGAACGGCATGAGCATGCACAAAGGGCCGGCCGTCCCGCATGGATATATTTCCAGAGCAAGAGGCCAATTCCACGGGCTCTTCCAGGGAAATCATGCTATTATACTCGTGAGAAAGCTGATCGTAGTAGGCGAGCTTCGCCCGCGAGAGGGCACCGATAGCGCTCAAAGCGCCCGTCTCAATTCCATTCTCCTCGGCCAGATTGGTGATCTGGCTGATGATATCCGCACCGTGGTCTAGCCTGGCAAAATATATGCGGCCTTGTTTGAACTCCCTGATCATAATTAACCAACCCTCGTCTTCCTCAGTGTCTCATAAGATCATAATGCTTTCGAAGGGCAATTATTCTTCATGTTGAAAAGTGAGAACGGTTTTTCTCTACTTTAAAGGACCATATTAAAACGGGATCTCATTGACAATAATAAGTCGCTTGATGCTTTTTTGAGCTAACTTCATAAAATATATTACCCATCAACCCCTCGGCTTCGCGTGTGGCGATGCCACAATATATATCGTTTGCAGGGAATAATGCTAGATTCATTTATTATTATTATTTACTCAGTTACTGTCTTTCGATAGCTATAGAAACTTTAAAAATTTCTTTGTGACATTTTTCCACTGGAGCCTATCCCGGTTGAGAATTTTCTCCCCAGAACGCGGGACTCCCCAATCATAGCCTGGAGTTTAAGAACTTTGCGCCACCTCAAAGCGTCATCTATTTTTGATCAAAGCCGCAAGATTCTGCAATGAATCTGGAGTCTCTGGCATCCCAGCTGCGAGGATTTGTAGGCATCACTCGCAAAAAGCAGATAGGTAGCCTCATGCAATTCTTTCCCATCGAGTCCGAGCGCATCATCGCCTCCTTTGGTGAGGATGCGGCAGTTATTGACGACGGAGAGGAGGTCATGCTCCTGGCTGCGGACGGCATCTGGTCCAAGCTCATGGAGGTCGATCCGGAGTGGTCCGGCTACTGTTCCGTTCTGGTCAATGTGCACGATATCGCAGCCATGGGCGGCTGGCCGGTGGCCATGGTGGATGTGCTCTCCGTGGATAACCAGGTGATTATGGAAAAAGTCCTGCGAGGCATGAAGACCGCAATTGAGAAGTTTCATGTGCCCATTATCGGCGGCCACCTGCATCCGGACACGCCTTACAGCGCTCTGGACGTGGCCATCCTTGGCAAGGCCAAGAAGAGCGGCGTCATTCTAAGCAGCACGGCCAGGGCGGGCGAGGTAGTAGTAGCGGCCGCAGATATGGATGGCCAGCCCCATCCCAATTTCGCTATAAACTTCGACTCCACCAGCTTCAAGGACAGCAAGACCCTGCTCATGCAGCTAGGCAGTATGCAGGAGCTGGGCGAGAGGGATCTGGTCAAGGCTGGAAAAGATATCAGCAATCCGGGACTGCTGGGGACCCTGGGCATGCTGCTGGAGACAAGCCGGGTGGGCGCAGTGGTGGATGTAGAAGCCATTCCTGTTCCCGCGGGCCTGGATCTGGCAAGCTGGCTGAAGATGTATCCGGGAATGGGCTTTGTCGTAACCGCTAAACCTGAGAATGCAGAGGCGGTCTTAGAGGTATTCGAAAGGCGCGGCCTGACGGCAAGGGTGATCGGACGGGTGACGGAGGAAAGGAAGCTCGTCATTTTGCAGGGGTCGGAAGAGATAGTCCTTTTCGATCTGGAAAAGGAGTGCGTAACCGGAATTCACTGATATGGACTCTAACTTTGTGCGCTCACTACAGGAAAAGGCCAGATCCAGGCACGCCCGCATCGGCATCGGCATCTGGAATGCAGACGCAGAGCTGATCGCCTCCCTGCGGTCAGCCACTGAGTATGCCGATCTGCTCCTGGTGGGCGATCCGTGTTGCGACTGCTCCCTTGATTACGTCGCCTGCAAAGAGCCCTGGAAGGAGCTGGTGCGCCTTTTGGCCGAGGGCCAGGTTGATGGGGCAGTGAGGGGAAACCTGCCCGCAGGGAGAACCATGCGGGCTGTGGCAGAGCAGTTTCAGATTCGCGTGCGGCGTCTGGCCCTGCTGGAGCTGTCCGGCTGGGCCTTCCTGCTGGG
>Ga0209777_10003477_pt1 | contig 19493 bp, 13 predicted proteins | sample FrelakmetHBP12HB_FD_187147 | JGI IMG/M metagenome (GOLD analysis project Ga0209777, IMG submission 187147) | Freshwater lake sediment microbial communities from the University of Notre Dame, USA, for methane emissions studies -HBP12 HB (SPAdes)... | ecosystem: Environmental > Aquatic >...
TAGGCCTCGACCACGCGCTGTACGAGCGGATGCCGGACGATGTCCGCCTTGTCCAGTCGCACCGTCGCCACGCCCGGAATCCCCTCCAGCCGCTTGACGGCGTCCGAGAAGCCGACGGGGGCGCCGCCGGGAAGGTCACTCTGGCTGTCGTCGCCCGTCACGATCATTTTGCTGTTTTGCCCCAGCCGCGTGAGAAACATCAGCATCTGCGAGATCGTGCAGTTCTGCGCCTCATCGAGAATAATGGCAGCGTGGTTCAGCGTGCGCCCGCGCATGAATGCCAGCGGAACCACCTCGAGCACGTCATTTTGCAGGAAACGCTTGACCTGCTCGTATGGCACCATGTCGTGCATCGCATCCCACAACGGACGCAGGTACGGGTTGACCTTGGCCTGAAGATCGCCCGGCAGGTATCCAAGCTTCTCCCCGGCTTCGACCGCCGGACGAGCGAGCACGATCCGCTTGATCTTGTGTTGTTTGAGCAACGAAACGGATACGGCCACCGCGAGATAGGTTTTTCCAGTTCCCGCCGGGCCGATGCAGAGCGTCAGGTCATTATTGAGCATGGCCTCCACATATCGTTGTTGGCCTTCGCCCTTGGGCGCGATGGTGGTCGTGGAGAGGAAAACCTCGAGCCCGCCTGCGGACGGCGTGCGTCCGTTTTGATTCGCCAATTCGATTGCGTCTTCCAGGATTTCCTCGGTCAGGTCGGATCGATGTTGCAGGCATCGCTGGAGGTCGTCGATCACCAGCGCGGCGCGTCGCACGGCTTCAGTCGGACCGCTGAGATACACGGCGTTGTCGCGGGCCGAAACCCGCACATCAAAGGCCGCGCGAATTAGGCGCAGGTTTCGATCGGCGGTTCCGTACAGCGCGCCGCGCCGCGAAGGGTCGTCAATAGGAATAGTCAGTTCCAACGGTGGTAATCGGGCGGACCCTTTGGGTTCCCCAGTCATGGCACCCCGAACCACATTCGGTCCACGGGCACTATTGAGTCTATCCGCAACCTATACTATATTCCAAACCCGAGTCAGCAAAAACCACGCGACCGGCATCGCGAAGATCGGGCTGTCCACGAGGTCGAGGATTCCACCATAGTGCGGCATAACCGCCCCTGAGTCTTTAATACGAGCGTCTCGCTTCAAGCACGACTCGAACAAATCTCCGAATTGTGCTGAAATCGAAATTATGGCGCCGAAAATAAATAGTTGCCAATGAAGTAGCACTCCATCGTCATGGAATGCATTGCTGAATGAACTAGTGATTTCATCTAACATCCAGGAATATTGTCCCGGCGCAGCCCCCAGCCACGACTCCCAACGATTAGCCGAAGCAAGAAGTATTGCGGCCCCTGCACTCCCCAACACTCCCCCGACCGCCCCCTCGATGGATTTTCCGGGGCTGACTGCGGGGATCAGTTTGTGACGCCCGAAGGCCGTTCCCGCAAAATACGCCCCTATGTCTGACGACTTCGTGACGAGGATCACGATCAGTAAGAGCCATACGCCCTGCTGCTGCTGTTGGAGAGCGTCAATATCGCAGCGTATCTGCAACCCGAACGAACCAAGGAACCCCAGGTACAGGATCATCAGGAGCGTAGCGCTACCGTCGCGGATTGCGCCGGATGGGTTGTTGCGGAGTACGCAAATCAACCCCGTTCCGAGAATTGACCCCAGGACGGCCGCCAATTGCCAATACAACCCCTCTCGATCGGCCACGCTGTTGCCCAGGATTCCGGACGGGGACAACCAGGGCAGCAACAGCATCGCGGCAATCATCAGGTATGCGAATGCGGAAAACGGCTTGGTTCCGTTCGCACGGAGCAGACGGTTCATTTCTCTTGCCCCGGCCAACAGGACCATGATGAACAGCAAAGGAATAACGCTTCCGCGTTTGAGCAACTCGCCAAGGCGGTCGGGGATGTCGGCAGCGCGCGCCGCAATGCCGCGGTCCAGTTGAAACATCGCGACCAGGAAGACGATGGCAATTGCACCGAAGAGGATGCGCTGGATTATGATTGCGGGTTTTGAGTTCATCGGTCCGAGAGGCTCCGCGCCGACGCTAAGCGCAGACGCGGAGATAATTATCTCGCGAGCCGCGGCCTACAGACTGCGCGACCAGGTCGCGCGGACTCCCGGCGCGGATCGGTAAACCACTCCCCGGGTCTACTTAGGGCACGACATCGCCGTGCGTCAAAGAAAGAGCACGCCGCTCAGCACAAGCATAAGCAGAATCGCCGCGACGATCCACACCCGGCGCTTCCATGCTCCGCGTGGTTCGATCGGCGTGATCCAGTCGCCGCAATAGGGACACTGCTGCGTGTCTTCATGGACCGCCCGTCCGCACGAGGGGCAGGCGAGCAGATCATTGCCGGAGTCGTCCGCGTCGCCGCCTTCGTCGTCGACCCATTCGTCATCGTGGAGTTCATCCTGCCAGGCCATGAGTCCCTCGCGGCGGCATAGTACCGTCGGGCGGTAGACTCCGGTAGGTCGCTGGGCGACGGCAAGCGTAGCGCAGGGTCCGTGACAGTTTCGGCGGGGGGAGATTGGGGCGCGCGGACTCACGGCAAGTTAGCCCAACCTTCGCAGATTGCGAGTTCGATCAGCCTTGGCGGGATCGGGACGGCGGTTTTGACCTTCAAGGTCTGCACTACACGGGTTTGGAAACCGCGATCCGCATCCCGCCGTCGCCAACGCCGATTCCGCCCCGAAAATCGCCGAAGATTTCAAAAATCCGCGAAGGTTGGGCTCGCGCGATCCGCTTGCGGCACACACAGCCCCCGGCGCAGGTAGATCACGACCGTGGGGAAAGACGTCCCACCGGGTACAAATGCGCGAAGAAATCGAGGCATCGGAGATGTCGGGTCGATGACCCGACCTACATCTTGGAACGGTCCCTACGCGGCTACTCGCTTCGCCTTTGTGCCTTCTCGATCACAATGACGGGAACCTGGCGATCGTCGGGCGCTCCACCTCCGTAAACGCCGCAAAGCTTGATCGTCGCGTTGAACACGGCGCCGGGCGCGTCTTCGCGTTCAAACAGCGAGGCGACCTCACCCGAGGCCATGGCGTTGACGAACTGCCCTGTAGGCGGCTCCACGAACAACCTCACATAAACCGCGTCGTTGGGATCCAAGTCAGCGATCAAGGCACGCTGCAGGTCGACCGGACCGACCATGCCGACCTTGAAAACGCCTGCGGCCGCCTCGCCGACGTGAGCACCAGGTCTCAGCACCCAGCCTCGCATAGAGGGAACGCCTGCCGCCGACATGCCAAGATCGCCGACGGGGATTAGGGTGGGCTCGGGTAAGTCGGCAACCCGTCGAACTGCGTCAGCCAACTTTTTCAGTTGCTCTGCGTCGCCCCCCGCATTCACGTCAACCGCCTGAAGGCGACGGATGGGTTCTGGTAGGCCCGCTGGGGTCATGCCTTTGTGGCAAATCGGAATCACCTTCGTTCTTTTCGAGAACCAGCCCGCACCAGTCTCAAACTGAATCCACGGGCGACCAACGGAATCAGCGCTGCAGAGCACGAGCATCATGTCGGCGCGCTCGATTTCTCCGGAAATCACCTGGAACCAGTCTTCGCCGGGTGCTATCGAGGTCCAACTGGAAGCCACAAACACCTCGACATGGCCCGGGAAGACTTTCTCCAGATAATCCTTCGCGCGCTCCGCCTCACTGCGTTCCTCTGCGATGTGACTAATGAAAATCTTGGTCTTATCGTCGCTCATCGTTACGTCTCCTTTTGTGCAGTTCCGTGTTCTCCACCAAGAAGGTGGGGCTATTGTCCACCCTACGCAATCAATGCCCTTTTCCGATCCCTTCGCGTTTCAGGCACGCCGCGAACTCCTCGCGCTGCCGCACCAACTCCGGCGGGAGCTTGGCGTACATGTAATCGAAGCAATCGAGCGGATCGACGTTACGCATGGCCTCATAGCGTTCAACCGCGCCGGCCACCTCGGCTAATACGGCCTTCTCGATTTCGGCGATGAGCTTGTCATTCAGAACGCCGCGCTTGATGAGGTAATTCTGATAGCGTGGGATCGGATCGAGCTTCTCCCACTTCTTGACGTCGGCGTCGCTGCGATACTTCGTCGGATCGTCGGCGGTGGTGTGGACACTGAGGCGGTAAGTGACGGCCTCTATCAACGTCGGCCCGCCACCATTCTTAGCCTTTTCCACCGCTTCCTTCGTAGCCACGTAGACCGCGAGAGGGTCATTCCCGTCGACTTGGATTCCGTCGAATCCGTAGGCGATGGCCTTTTGGGCGATCGTCTCCGAGGCCGTTTGTGCCTCGCGCGGAATCGAAATCGCCCACTGGTTGTTCTGAACAAGCATGACGAGCGGGAGATTGTAGACTCCGGCGAAGTTCATGGCTTCGTGGAAGTCGCCCTCGCTCGTGCCGCCGTCGCCGCAGTAGCAGAGCACCGCATGGTTGTCGCCGCGAAGCTTCATCGCCCAGGCGATGCCCATGGCGTGCGGAATCTGCGAGGCGATGGGAACCGCGATGGGCAAGTCGCGAACGCCGTCCGGCGGGCGGCAGCCTTCTTCGTAGCCGCCCCAGAAGAGAAGCACGGTTTCGAGCGGCCAGCCGCGATGATAAAACGACCCCGGCTCGCGGAAAGCGGGGACGATCCAGTCCTCCTTGTCCATGACAATCGTCGATGCGCAGTGCGTCGCTTCCTGCCCGCGGCACGGCCCGTAGGTTCCGATACGCCCCTGGCGCTGCATGTTGATACAGCGTTCGTCCAACTTGCGGGCGGTCAGCATGAGGCGGTAGAGGTATATTGACCGATCCGAATCCAATTTGGGGTCCAAGGCGGCGTCTACCTTGCCGCTCCCGTCCAAAATCGAGAGATACTCCACTTTGGGCTTTATTTTGATCGGCTTTCGTGGCACCTATTGCAACCTTCCAATTTAGACAAACACCCCGGCAGCTTGCGCGCAAAATCAAATTGTCCTGTCCGCCCCAACTGACCGCATTGTAACGAGATCCCCTTGCTTGTGTACCCGTCCCCTCGGAAGGGACGGCCGGCCGCTATGTTCTCAAGGTCTTGAAGAAGGCTTGGCGCTGCCCGCCTCTTTGGTGCCAGTAGATGGCACTTGATCGTCGGAGGGAGCGTTCGATTCTTCGACGCGTTTTTTGATCCACTCGCGCATGGCCTTGGGCGGGCGGGCCAGACGCCATTCGTCACGCTCGCGGGAGAGCATGAGCACGATTTCCCGATTGGGGGCGCGCTGCCCGGCGCGGCGCGTGGGATCGAGGGACACCTCGACGAGCATCGCGTAAACAGTTTCCGGTCCGGCGGGGTCTTTTTCCTCGCCGCCGGCCAGCAGCCCCTTCTCCAGCGCCCGGACGTTGATCTCCCTAGCCGAACGCCAGCCCTCCTCGAACTCCCCGCGCGGGGGGGGCTCCTGGCGGACAGTCCAAAGCCGCCGGAATGCGTCGTAGTCGCCCGCGGCGCACTGGGCCAGCGCGGTTCGGACGAAGTCGTTGATGGATGAGTCGGCAACCTGGACCTTCTCAGGGAAAACGACAATCTCGGCCTTGGGTTTATCTGGGCGACCTGTGGTTTCGCCCCCGGCAGGCGGCGTGGCCTCGCGACGACAGCCAGTCGGAGAAATCAGTATAAACACGGGAAACACGCTTTGTAGAACTCGGCGAGCATTTTGGGACATGTGTTTCACCACTTTTCGCAGCCTGCGGGCCGAGTATAGTACCCATCCCGCCACTCGCCAAGGCGCACTCGGAGAGGCGGAGTCTGAGAGCGTGTATGAAAAGCCCTCTCCCCCTTGGGGGAGAGGGTTGGGTGAGGGGGAAAATCCGCGGTTATTTGGATATTTCACCCTCACCCCAGCCCTCTCCCTTGAAGGGAGAGGGGGTTCTTAAACACGCTCTCAATATGGGGCTGATGCGAGCTAATGGGAAGCGTTCCATGGTACTGGTGGGCGGGGTTTCTGGGCTTCGTCGCGCTCGTTCTGGGGTTGGACCTGGGCGTCTTCCATCGCAAGACCCATGTCGTCCGCTTGCGCGAGGCTTTCGCCTGGTGCATCGTGTGGATCAGTCTCGCGGGGTTTTTCTGCCTGGGGATCCGAATGGGGTGGTTCGGACCATACGAGGATGCGGCTCGACCACAAGCGGCCATGGAGTTCCTCGCCGGATACCTCGTAGAACAATCGCTCAGCATCGACAACGTCTTTGTTTTCGCCGTGATCTTCACCTATTTCGCCGTGCCCCCGGCCTATCAACATCGCGTGCTGTTTTTCGGGATCGCGGGGGCCGTCGTATTTCGCGCGATCTTCATCTTTAGCGGGTTGTGGCTTATCGAGAAGTTCGCCTGGACGATCTACGTCTTCGGGGTATTCCTGATCTTCACCGGGATCAAGCTGGCGGTCCGTAAGAATGAGGAGATTCACCCGGAACGCAATCCAGCCCTGCGTCTCGCCCGGGCCGTGTTGCCGGTCACAGAGGATTACCGGGAGGCCCATTTCTTCGCCCGGGTGGACGGGCGGCTCTTTGCCACCCCGATGCTCCTCGTGCTGCTCTTCGTCGAAACCACGGACATTCTTTTCGCAGTCGATTCGATCCCGGCCGTTATCGCCGTTACCAAGGATCCGTTCATCGTGTTCACCTCGAACATCTTCGCGATTCTGGGCCTGCGGGCCTACTACTTCGCAGTGGCGGGCTTCATGCAGATGTTCAGGTTCCTAAGCTACGGCCTGTCCGTGCTGCTGGTGTTCATCGGCGGCAAGATGCTCGTGTCCAAGGCCTTCGACAAACACATGCCCATCGGCGTCTCCCTTGGCGTGATAGCCGGAATCGTGGCGACATCGGTGGTCATGTCGGTCCTGATTCCCGCCAAGGAAGAAAGCCCGAACGCCAAAACTTAGCGCGGCCTTTGGCCGCAACCAAAGGCCGCGAATGGCGAATGAGGAATAGCGAATGCTGAATGAACGACACGACCGCTCCGCCGCGACTGGAAAACGTGCGCAGGAAAGTGCGTTCACTTCCAACGCCGAAGGCGTTACGCCCTCCAGCCCAGGGTTGCGGCGAAGCGGCTACCCTGGGGCGTATGCGAAAGAATCGCACCAACCCCAACGAGGTTGTAGCGTTTTTCGCCTGCGATAATCGCATAGGATCAACACGCCGCAACGATAGAGCCACAACCCCGTTGGGGTTGGCGACGTATCGCCCGCCTACCCAGGGTAGCGCCTTCGGCGCAACCCTGGGCTTCGCGCCGAAACCCCTGCGGGGTTCAAACCAGAACCGTGGCGATCCGCCCAATATCCGCCGGAAATGTCACGGACCCAACCCTCTCCCCCATGTGGGAGAGGGCTTTACACACACGCTCTTACACGCCCGGGACGCTCCAAGTCCGGATCACGCCGCGTGACGACGCCTCGACACGACCACCGCCCCAACCGAGAGCATCAATATGGTCATCGCCGCCACGCCCCATTCGGACAATGTCGGAATGCAGACATCATTGACCAGGGTACAGGGATCACATGCGTCGCCAATCCCATCGTTGTCCAGATCGCTCTGACTGGCGTTTGCAACCATTGGGCAATTGTCACACGCATCGCCCACACCATCGTGGTCGGTATCGAGTTGCGTGGGGTTGGCCACTGTTGGACAATTGTCAACGCAATCCAGCACCCCGTCGGAATCGGTGTCCGTATTGCAAATTGAAGCGATCCAACCTTCGGTTTGACCCGAAGGATTCGTGCCGTTCCCGACAATCGTGTTTCCATCGTCGGAAATACGTCGCCCTTCTGTAAGGGTCCACCCGGTAAGGTCCAGACCAAAATCATTCACCAAAACGCTTTTTAGATCACGCATTCCATGGGCACTGTCCCAGATCGTAGCCGTCAGATTGGAATTAACGGTATCGTACCCCACGACAATTGATCCGTTTTGTGAGCAAGCCCAACCCAATGAGAAGGTTCCTCCTGGCACGTGTCCCAGCCCCACCATTACTCCACTTTCCCACCGAAACGCTTCGTACCCGGAACTCGAATTGCCCTGACCAACGATCACTCCTCCGTCCGGGGATATATCCGTGGCGCCGGCGGATAGAAGACCTCCGGGCAAATCCCCCAAACTGGTCATCACGCCGTTGACGCAACGAATTGCCTCTGATGGAACGGCACCAGCATTAAAGGCATGACCCACGGAGATCGATCCGTCCCTTGAGACACCGAATAATTCGGCTTGACCATACCCAGGAATGGTAGAACATGCTGTGATCACTCCATTGACCCAGCGAACCGCGCGCCTATTGTCGCCCGGGCCAACTCTTGCCACTCCAGAGATAATCGAACCATCCACCGAGACGCCATGAGCGCTGCTAATGGGATAGTTGATGGGAGGAAGGAAGCCCAAGCCCGATATCACGCCGTCCACCCATTTGCAGGCTTCGTTGTTACCCGGGGCAGAAATGCCTTGACCTACAATGGTGGATCCATCCGGGGTGACCGCCCATGCCTGGCTGTCGAAACTTCCCCCGGACAGGTCACCCAGCCCGGTCATAACCCCGTTTTCCCAACGAAATGCCTCAGGTCCGGATGCCGAGTTACTAAGCCCTACAACCACTCGCCCATCGGCAGAGACCCCCATGGCTTGGCTTTGGAAGGTACCTCCGGGCAAATCGCCCAGACCCTGGAACCTGGGCGCTGCCGAAACAACCGAGCAAAACCCGGCCAAGACCAGACAACTTGCTCCAATAAACACACGTTCTCGTCTTTTGTCCTTCATCTCCATAATCTCCTAAAAAAAGTACACTTGTCTCCCGATCTTCAACATAGCCGGGTGGGGCGGTTTCGCCCGCCGACACCCGATTACACATGCAAAATCTCCGCAAACGAGTTGCGGCGGCGCGTTTGCGCCGCGGATAAACCGCGACGCGACACCGCTCCATACCTGTCGCGGTACTGGTCCCGCCGCCCATGAAGAGCGACGCCACGGACCGGTTCCCGGCGCGCCGGGACTTTTCCTCACAACGCCGAAGGCGTTCTGGCCTTCAGCCCAGGGTTGCCCCGGCGCGCCGGGGCTACCCTGGGAACACGTTATCATTGAAACAACCCCGACGGGGTTGCGTCGTTTCTCGCTCGCACAGATTGCCTTTGCACGACGAAGGGCCAACCATTGCGCCATAACCCCGTTGGGGTTGGTATGGTTTGCTCTCCGCCAACCCAGGGTAGTCCCGGTGCGCCAGGACAACCCTGGGCTGGAGGCCATGACCCCATTGGGGTCCCCACCGCCCAACCCGCCAATCAAAGATTCCCGACTCCTTTTCCGGTGCCCTTCGGGCGAAGTGGAACCCCTGCCGCCTGGAAGGCGGACGAGCTGTGCCAGGGCCTTCAGGCCCTGGATAGTGGGGCTTCTCCCGACCCTCCACTCTTCTCTTTTCCGCCAGGAGGGCGCACGCGCCGACAAAGATGTGAGGAAACCTGAGCCTATTGTCTTGGGTAGATTGTGTTCGCTTGAGAATTCGCGCGGAACTACGGGCGCGTAGTAGTAGAGAGAGAGAGAATCTGCATTCCAGTCCCGCTCCGATTCTCCCCGGCCCGCACACAGTAGGCTACGCGAACGACGCCAACAATGCAAGAGGGAAAAAAGAAAAAATCTGGGAGGGGCAACCGCCCGCCGGGAACCGCAAACAGGGATTACCCCGGTAGGACCGGCTCTGCCCGCCAATCAGTACCGCGAGAGGTAACGAGCGTTCTGAGCGTGTGTGGGAACCCCCTCTCCCCCAATGGGGATAGGGCTTTACACACACGCTCTCAGGCGTCAAGGCAAATCCACGCGCAACCATCAAAACAGGCTGCCGATGGAGAAACTGAAGATTTGTGTGCCGTCGCCCTCACCCTTGGCGACGGGCATGGCGAGGTTCAACTCCAGCGGGACCTGGCCGAAGATGTTGAGGGTGAAGCGCACGCCGGCGCCGACAGCGGCACGATAGGCCCCCGCGCCCGCAGTTCCGGTGTCGAGGAAGACATGTCCGCGGAGGTTGTCGCCGTAAATCGGAAAGCCGTATTCCGCGCCGGCGAGAAGAAGATAGTCGCCGCCGATGTTGTTGTCCTTGAGTCCGGCGCGCTCGCCGATGCCGCGATAGGCGAACCCGCGCATGGACCCGATGCCTCCCGCGTAAAAGCGCTCGAAAACCGGGGCATCGCCGATGATCATGCCGCCTTCGCCGCGCAGGGCGAGCACGCGCTTGCGCTCCTGGCGATCGACGGAGAGCGTCTTGTACCAGTTGTAGGCCATGCCGAGACGACCGAAACGGGTGTCGCCCATGGGCAGTCCCACCTGTTCATAATTGATGCGTAAGCGGTCGCCGGCCGTCGGAACCAGGCGGTTGTCGGTGCGGTCGCGGACCAGAGTGCCCTTGATCCCGCTTATGAAACTGCTCCCCTGATCCTTGCGGATCTCATGGGCGGCGAGCAGGTCCACTTTGTCGATCGTGACCATTTCGCTGCGGAAGGCGATCTCGCCCGACCAACCCTGAAACAGGCCGCTTGAAAATCGTTTGCCGAGGCTGTTGGTCGTTCCCACGCGGCCCTCGTGATAGCCGTCGCGCTTGCGCTCAAACAGGTAGAGGCTGGAGTCGTAGCGAATGGGCTTGTCAAACAGGTACGGCTCGGTGAAGTCGATGCGGAAGCGGTTGACCTCCGTTCCGGGTTGCAGCTCGATCCGCAGACGTTGCCCGCCACCGTAAAACGAACGCAGCTTGAAGAACTCGGTCCAACTCTTCGGCGTGTCGAAGATATCAAAGTTCTGCATGTCGAGTACGATCGAGCCGACCAGCCCGCTGTTGCTGGTCACGCCGATCCCGAAGAGGAAGTCGCCGGCTTTTTCGGCCTCGACCACGTCGATCACCGCGTCGCGAACACCAGGCTGGTCGCCTACGGGGATGACCTTGGCGGAACTGAATATGCGCGTCTCGACCAGGCGTTTCTCGGCTTCCTTGGCTTCCGTCAGGTTGAACAGGTCGTCGGGAGGATAAAGGTTTAGTGCCCGACGGACGACCTTGTCCTTGGTGCGGGCGTTGCCGCGGACGGCGACGCGGCCCACGCGGAACTGGTCGCCCTCCTCGATCTCGATCGTGAGTCGGACGAGGGCCGGCGTCTCGGAGAAAACGCGCACCGACCGGACTTTGGTGTAGATGTAACCGATTTCACCGTAGCGGTCCTGAATCGCACGCACATCGGCGTCGACCTGCGGGCGCTTCACGATTTCGCCGGCACGGGACTTTATCAGATTCAGCAACTCATCGGCGGCCAAGACCGTCTGACCGTGAAATTGAATATCCTCTATGCGATAGCGCGTTCCCTCCTGGACGGTAAAGGTAACGGTCATATCGCGGCCGTCGGCGCTGACCGACGTACGGTAGCTCACGGTAGCGTCGAGGAACCCTTGATCGCGGTAATAGTTCTGGAGTCTGGCAACGTCGCCTTCGACCACTTCCTTGTCGAACGCGCCGGTTCGGAAAAACCACCACGCGGTCTTCGTCTCGATTTCGTTCTTCAAGGTTTTCGCGGGGAAGGTCGAGTTGCCCTCGAAGTCGATCTTGCGGATTCGGACCTTGACGCCCTCCTTGATGGTGTAGACCAACTCGCCGGTCTGTTCGAGGCGGGCTTGATCGAAAGCGACGGCCGCATCGCCGTAACCGGCCTCACGATACTTACGGACGATAGCGTCGCGCCCGTCGCGCACCGTGAACATGTCCACGGGTTCGTTGACCTTCTGCTTTACCTCGCCCTTGAGCGTACCCTCGCGAAACTCCGTATTCCCTTCGAAGCGGATGGCAGTGACCACAACGCGCTCGGCAAGCTCGAAGGTAACGCGGACGCCATCGGGTTGTTCATCGCTTCGGTATTGCGCCGTCTGAAACCGCCCGGTACGCAGGAGGCGCGCGACAGCTTCATCCAAAGCGGCCTTGTCGAACGCGTCGCCGGCTTTGATGCGGACGATGTCGCGGGCAAAGGTCTCGCCGGTGTGCTTCAAGCCGGAAAACTCGACGGCGGCAACCGTCCGGGCGGGCTGGTCTTGTCCACGGACGACCGGCACCGCCGAATGGCAAACCGCAATTGCTGCCAGGCCGAGAAACGTGCCGAACGTCCAATCGTTTAAGGCGGTTTTCATGTCGTTATGGCCATGTTGTTGTAGCGTCGTCCCGGCGCGCCGGGATCCGCGGCACAATAAGCACAGCGCGGGAGACGAACCCCAACGCTACACAAAAAGCGACGTCGCGCCGGCGATCGGTCCCAATCAACTTGCCTTACTGACCGCACTCTGACACATTCAGCGGGATTCCGCGCCAACAGAAACAGGATCATAGCACCGCGCCACCAATGTCGCCAAGGGGGTCAGGTTTTCGAGCCACCGGCCTGCCGCCGATGTGATTTAGCAAAGTCGCCCAGATAGCCCCATTGTCTAAGAGCGTGTGTGCAAAGCCCTCTCCCCCTTGAGGGAGAGGGAGTTCTCACACGCCCTCTAACGGACGGTGCCTGGGGACGCTTGCTGGGGCGATGGGAACAGGGACAATCAGGAATCTGGTGAATTGCAAGGGGTCCGCGCCTTCGCGGGCAATCATGAACGAAGCGGAAACCGTTAATTTCGTGGCACAGCGGCTTCGAGAGCACATCGAGGCCAGGCCCCAACTGGCGGAGCGGATCCATCGCGAGCTGCTCATGGAGCTGCACCGCCGCGGCATTGCCACCATTGACGACATCCACGATCAGGCCCGGGTAAAGGCCGGAGAGAAGATCTGCGATATAGCTGGTCACGACCCCAATCAACCCGAACGCGACCGCTGGGACGAACGCGAGCGCATTTTCGTGGAAGAAATCACCCGCGACCTGGTGAGCCGGCACTTCTCCGCCGCCGACATAGACGATCTAGTGAATCTGACCCTCAAACGCGACGAGGTTTACAACCTGGAGATCGTCGCCAACCGGACAAGCGTCTCATTCCGCGAGCTGGCCGACATGATCCAGCGCTTCTGCCGGCTGCCACTGGGCGAGACGCGTCTGGCCCCGGCGGAAGTCGTGGGGACGCGAGTCGCCCTGACCCGGCATTTCATCAGCGATCAGCTCGAGTTCATAGGGATCGCCAAGAACCACCTGCAAATCCGCGATTTCGACGATATCACCCGCAGGATGTTAGGGAGCGACACCGGAATCGGGCGGATCGGCGGAAAGGCCGGCGGGATGATCCTCGCCCATCGCATACTCGCGGCCGCCGAAAATGATCCCGGCGTTTTTCTTCCCCTGGCAATTCCAGAATCCTGGTATCTGCGCAGCGATGTTGTTGAGGACTTCTTGCGGCTCAACCGGCTCGACGAATATCAGAGCCAGAAGTACAAACCCATCGACGATCTCACCCGCGAGTATCCGCTTATTCGCGGGGTTTTTCGCAACGGCGAGTTTCCCCTGAAGATCGTCCACGAACTGCGGCGGATTCTGGATCAGATCGGCAATCACCCGCTGATCGTGCGCTCCTCGAGCCTGCTCGAAGATCGCCTGGGGACCGCCTTCTGCGGCAAGTACGCCAGCGTCTTCGTCGCCAATCAGGGAACCCTGGAGCACCGCCTGCGCGCCGTGCTCGGGGCCATCGCCGAGGTATACGCGAGCATCATGGCCCCCGACCCCATCCTCTATCGACGCGAACACAATCTCATCGACTACGTCGAAGAGATGGCCGTACTCATCCAGAAAGTCGTCGGATTCCGCTTCGGTGATTTTTTCCTGCCCGCCTTCGCGGGCGTGGCTTTCTCGCGCAATGAGTATCGCTGGTCGCCGCGGATCCGCCGCGAGGACGGCCTTTTGCGGCTGGTCATGGGACTGGGCACCAGGGCCGTCGATCGCAGCGGTTCGGATTATCCGCGGATGGTGGCCCTGGGGCATCCCACCTTGCGCCCGGAATCGACGGTGACCGACATTCTCCGCTGCGCGCAGCACACCCTGGACGTGATCGATTTGAAAAGGAATCGTCTGCAGTCAATCACCGCCAGGGAGCTGTTCGCCCAGGGAACCGAGCTGCCCATGGCCGACAAGATCGTTTCCATCCACCGCGACGGCGAGTTGTATGCGCCTACGGGAGCGCACGTCGACGCCGATCCCGCGCAGCTCTGCATCACCTTCGACAAATTGTTGCGTGAGACGCCCTTCGTGCAGCGCGTACGCACTATGCTCCAGCGCCTTGAGCAGGAATACCAGATGCCCGTGGATATGGAGTTCGCCTGCGACAGCGAACGCTTCTACCTCCTCCAGTGCCGCACCCAGTCTCAGGTGAAGGACGCCGGCCCCGTCAGTATCCCTGCCGAAGTGCCCCAACGCGATGTAATCTTCGACGCCCACCGTTTCGTTCGCACCGGTCTCATCGAAGCCGTGGAGTACGTCGTCTACGTCGATCCCCAGGCCTATGACGCGCTCCCCACGCGCCAGAAACGCAATGAAGTGGCCCGCGTCGTCGGCCGCGTCAACCACGCCCTTCCGCCAAAGTCATACGTGTTGATCGGACCCGGGCGCTGGGGAAGCAACGACATCCTACTAGGCGTTCCCGTTCGTTACGCCGACATCAATTGTTGCCGCGTGCTCATTGAAGTCGCCAGGCGCAAGGACGGATTCAGTCCGGAAGTTTCCTTTGGGACCCATTTCTTCCAGGACCTCGTCGAAGCCGGCATTCACTATCTACCACTGTATCCCGACGAGGATGGAACTCGCTTCAACAACGAGTTCTTCCTAGACACACCCAACAAGCTCGCCGACATTGTCCCCGACGACGCCAAGTACGCCGACGTCGTCCGCGTGATTCATGTGCCGGAGGTAGCCCAGGGACGCAGGCTTACGCTGGCCATGGACGGGGAGAGCGATCGGGCGCTGGCCTACCTCAAATAATCCGCTCAGTAGACCTGTGACACACATGTCTCTTTTCCGGCGGGTATCGCACGGTTAAGATTGGTCGCCATGAGAATTCAATCGCTTATTTGCCCCTGCCTGGTATTGCTCGGACGGGCCATGACGTTCGCGCAGCTCCCCCCCACGCCCCCCAAAGACGATTCGCAACCTGCTCCCAAACCGCAACTCTTTGTGGATAAGCGCGCGCTGGAAATCGGCACCGTGCTGGAGGGCGATACCGTCCCAGTCTCATGGCTCCTGGAGAATCGCGGCGGGGCCGATCTGGTTATCGAGCGCACCGGGGCCTCCTGCGGCTGTACCGTAGTCAAACTACGCGATGACGAAAAGACCGTTCCGCCGGGCGGAAAGCTCGAGCTCAAGGCCGAGTTCAACAGCACCGGCCGGTTCGGGGAACAAAGCAAGGGCATCAACGTGCTCAGCAACGATCCCCTCGAGCGGGACCTCAAGCTATCCTTCCACGCCAACGTTCAACCGCTCTACCTGATGGACCCTTCCGGGCTTGTAAACATGGGCGTCCTGCGTCGCGGCGAAACCGCCGAGCGCACCCTTGACATCACCCCTGCCCCCGGACACGGCGAAGTGACCATACACGGCATCGAGGTCGAGGCCGGCGCTCCCATCAGCGCGGATCACGTGCCATTCGAGGACAAGGACAAGAAGGGCGAACGCGTGCGCTTTACCGTGTTGGATTCCGTGGCTCTGGGGTCGATCGCCGCCTCCGCCACGGTGCGCATGTCCGTCGGGGGAGTCGATCGTGAACGCACCATTCCTGTTCGCGGCGAAATCGTCGGCGATCTGACATGGCTGCCAAAGATCATAGATATGACGCGGCAGCCTTCGCTGCCCGGAAAGAAACTCGCCCCCCTAACCGTCGGATCGGCCGATCGTCGGCCATTCGAGATCCAAGAGGCTTCCGCGGGACCGCTGCTGGATGTCGCCGTCGAGCCCGGCCGATACGGCAAAACCGGTATCGAATACTCCGTTACCCTGACTGTGCGCGAGGACGCCCCTCCAGGAGCGTTCGGCACCACCCTGCGCGTCGTGACCAACTCCCTCGATCAACCCGTAGTTGAGGTCCCGGTTTTCGGGATCGTTTCCGCGGTCGTCGAGGTCGAGCCGCCTTTGGTAATTCTCCGGGGGGACGGATCGCCGCAAGGTGAGCAGCGCCGCCTGCGAGTCAAGACTGCCGACGCCACGGCCCTCCGCGTGCTCAGCTATGAATGCGACAGCCCCGCAGTTCAGATTTCCTTCGATGAAAAGGCCAGCGCCCGATACGCCCACCTCCGCTATTTCGATGTCAAGTTGACAGGCCCATTGCCGGCGGGTACCCATCAGGCCGTCGTTCGCTTGACTACCGATGTGAAGACGGCCCAGCGGATCGAGGTGCCCGTGCGGATTGAAATCCCGCCCAAGGGTCCTTGAGAGCCTCTGACAGAGCCGCGGGCGTAAGCGACCGGAAGCATCGGAGCCTGTTCCCGGCGCGTCGAAGCTCCAGCCTTTTGGGAGAGTATGCAAGAGCAACTGTCAGATAACGGCGAGATGCGCGACCGACACAAGGGCCGCGTGGACTGGAACAATCCCGGTGTTCCCTGCGGCAATTCGCCTCCCCTTCCTCGCTGGCCGATTGCCCTGGCCGCCACGGCCTGGGTCGCCTGGATCGGGTTCCTCGTCGCCATGGTCGCTTTCGCCCTGCGCTCTCCGCGTGTGTGATATCAATTGATTCCCACCCGTGAACATCGCGTTGACGAAGGATCGTTCGTCACACTTCGACGTATTACGAAAGCGCTGCGGACAAACCCCGAGACCTGAAGTGCGCACACCGGGGATCGATCGGCTATAGCGCTGTGGAGATCGTGGCCACCGAGGGAAGAAGTCCGCGGCCCCAGTCCTGTTCGCTTATGGACTTTGTAATGCGTTCGGCCAATTCCACCGCGGCGAGGCCTTCCTCGGCGCTGACGCCGGCGCTTTGGCCGGTGCGGAGCGATTCGACGAATGATTCGATTTCGGCGCGGAGGGGTTCGACGTCGTCGACGACGAGGGGGTCGATTTTCATCATGGCGCCGAAATCGAGGGCGGCCATTTGGGAGAGGTCCTCGAAATTGCGTTCGCGGGCCATGCGGATGAGGTCAAGGTTGTCGGCGAGCTTGATGGCGATGCCGGACTTCTTTTGATAGTCCATGGTGAGGTAGGCGGTGGGGCAAAAGACGCGGATGCGGCGTTCGGTTTTGAGGGCCAGCCGCGATGCCGTTAGGTTGGCGACGGCCCCCCCCGCGAAGCGGATGCGGGCGTTGGCCACATCTTCGTGCGGCCCCAGCACGTTGACTCCGGCGGCGTCGAATGAACTGATGGGTTCGCGGACGAGATGAAGCATGATGTCGATGTCGTGGATCATCATGTCGAAAACCACGCCGATGTCGGCGCTGCGGAAGGTGAAGGGGCTGACGCGGTGGGCCTCAATGAACCGCGGGGCTACTTCCATGCGCAGCATGGCGCGGACCACGGGGTTGAAGCGCTCGGAGTGCCCGACCTGCAAGAGGCGGTTGAACTTTCGGGAGGCGTCTACGAGGCGGCGGGCGGTGGCGGCATCGTGAGCCAGGGGTTTTTCAACGAGGACGGCCAGCCCCCGCTCCATGAGTGGAATCGCCACATCGGCATGATAGACGGTAGGGACCGCGACGCTGGCGGCTTCGATGTCGTCGCCGATCTCGGAAATGGACGCGCAGGCCGTTCCGCCGAACTCCCCGGCAATGGCACGCGCCCTCTCGATGTCGCGATCGACGATCGCGGCGAGGCGGCACCCCGGAAGCTGGGCGTAGATACGTGCATGGTGCTTGCCCATGCGCCCCGCGCCGATGACGGCGACGTCAAGAATATCCCTTCCCATCGCACCTCCATAGTACGGGCTGGCGATTCCGCGTAAAGCCGAGAGCGGCCGAGCTTGAAGTCAGACGGAAGCAGGATAGAGATAACGCAGGTGTCGGCGGAATGCCATGCGCTACCTGCACTGCACGAACGTCGCGGCCACAGTCATATTGCGATCGAGCACCACGGATTCGGGGTTGTTTCGACCGGAGAGCGAGCCGTTCCAGCCGGAGAAAGCCCAGCCGGGTTCGGCTCGGGCGGTAAGCTCCAGCACTTCGTGGACTTTGTCGGGGGCGGGGCTGGCGGCCTTGTAGACAATGCCCTTGCCTTCGACTTCGACGATGAGCGAAAAGCGGTTCTGCGGCTTCCAGGTGTTGCGGTGGACGGGATCGTTGCGCAGGGATTCGAGGTAGCGTCCGTGGCGTCCGTGGGCGAAGGAGCGCATCAGCGAATCGCAAAGGTACTTGACGTGGGGGTTGAGGTCTCGGGTCGCAAGGAGTGTCTGCACACGGTCGCTGATCGCGGTCCCGCTCTGGCGGGCGCGCCGCGCGAACAACTTCATATAGGCGTCCTTGAGGGCGGCTATGTCGTCTTCGCTGTAGCCGCTGCGCTGAAGCCCGACGCCGTTGATCATCCGCACTTCGGATCGCGTGCCGCGGGCGGCAACCAGGACGACGAACGGCGGCACATCGGCGGCCACGCGGGTCATGCCGCCGACGAAGGCGTGCTTTCCGATGGTGACAAAGTGGTGGACGCCGCATTGCCCACCCATGTTCACGTTGTTTTCGACGTGGATGTGTCCGGCGAGCTGAACGTGGTTGGCGAAGATGCAGTGGTTTCCGATGATGGTGTCATGGGCCACGTGCACGCCGATCATGAATAGATTGCGGTCGCCGATCTGCGTGACTCCGCCGCCGTTGCCGGTGCCGGGATGGATAGTGACCATCTCACGGAAGATATTGTGGTTGCCGATTTCGAGGGTGGTCCGTTCGCCGGCGAACTTGAGGTCCTGGGGCCGTGCGCCAAGAACCGCCTGGGGATAGACTTCGCAGCCTTGGCCAATAGTAGTGTAGCCTTCGATTGTAGCCAGATGGTGGATTCGACAGCCGTCGCCAATCCGGGCATGTGGTCCGATAACTGAATACGGACCGATTTCGACATTTCGGCCGATCTCGGCGCCATTAGCGATGATTGCTGTCGGATGAACGCTCACGCCAACCACCTCTCGTCCGCGCAGGATCAGCATAAGGTATACGGCGCGGGCTTTCACCGCAACCACTGGATGTCGAATGGCGTATGCGGAGGGCGAGTTCGGTCTGCAGCTTATTCCTCCGCGAGTTCGGCCATAACTTCGACCTCGACGACGGCGTTCACCGGCAGTTCCGAGACGCCGACCGCGGCCCGGGCGTGGCGCCCTGCCTCGCCGAAAATCTGAAATAGAAGATCGCTCGCACCGTTGGCGACCTTGGGTTGCTCGGTGAATCCGGGGCTGCTGTTGACGTAGACGCAAACTCGGACGATGCGGGCGATGTTGTCCACGCCGCCCGCCACGGAAGCAAGGGCGGCCACGGCGTTCAGCGCTGAAATCCGCGACCCCTCGGCGGCGTCGGCGAGAGCGACATCGCCTGGCACCTTGCCCGCCCGGATGATCTTCCCATCGCGAAGCGGAACCTGGCCGCTGGTATAGGCGAACCGCCCGACGCGG
>Ga0209777_10003478_pt1 | contig 19487 bp, 17 predicted proteins | sample FrelakmetHBP12HB_FD_187147 | JGI IMG/M metagenome (GOLD analysis project Ga0209777, IMG submission 187147) | Freshwater lake sediment microbial communities from the University of Notre Dame, USA, for methane emissions studies -HBP12 HB (SPAdes)... | ecosystem: Environmental > Aquatic >...
AGAGGCGGTCAGTGAGCGATGTCAGTAATGTCACCATGTTCCAGATGACGGCCGGCAATACCCTGTGGCTCGTTTACGGCATCGGCCGGCGGGATGCCGTTATCATCGGGGCAAATATTGTCGCCATCACCATCCTGGTTATCGCCCTATCGCTCTATTATCGCTTCCGTGTTAAAGAGAGCTGATGACGCCGGATTAGCAACGTGACCATCACCACCCGGAAACAAATATTATTCTGGCCCCACCCTCATTGACAGGTCCTTGCCTAAAGCCGCAAATGCCTCCACCCACACCTTGGCCAGCGCATCGCCCTGCCCGACTTTATGCCGGAACACGGCGTAGCTTACCCTTAACATATCCCAGTAGACATTCTGCACCTTCCAGAGGTCGACGGGGAAAGGCAGACGGCGTGCCAGCGTCACCGCTTCCCCGAGTCTCTTCACACTGTCAATATCACCGGGAGCGGCCGCCAGCGCCGCCATCATCTTTTCCAGTGTTATTTTCAGGTCATAGCCGATGCCTTCGCCGTCAACCACAATCTGCCATTTGCCAGCGGTATCGATAAGGCTGCGGACAGCCTCGATGTCAATCGCGTCGCCGTTGACGGCGCGGTGCAAATCGATATTGATAATCAGCTCGGCGGCGGAGTGGAAAGCGCGGGGAACCGGCCCGCCCAGTTCCGAAAGGAAGCGCATTGGGGAATAATGGTGCTCGTAAAGCTGGCGGTAAGCCCTCTCGATATCCGTCATGGTAGATTGCAGGATATAGTCCAGCACCTTACGCTGCTCGTCGCGGAAAAGCGACTTCAAGGAATAGGTAGCGCCGCCGAAGTGCTTGTCCAAGAGCCGCATCACCTCCGTGAAGTCGGCCGCCGAGCAGGTGTTGGATATTTTACTTACCGTGTCCTGGTATTCCGTTTCGCCCTGGTATTCGCGCACCCCGGCGTTAATAACATGGCCGCCGAAGTGGAAAACACCGTAACTGATAACGGCTGTTTCCTCCGTTATTTCCGAGGTTACGCAAGCCCGCCCTGTCACCAGCCTGGCCTGGCCGCACTCTGTGATATGATAATCTTCATTATCGACGAAATAGCAGTAGACCTTGTTTTTATCGCGGTAATCTTCAAAGAGGGAACTCACAGCATAGTGCGCCGCCACCTTGGTCAGGTCAATCATGGCCGGCCGGACAAGGTTATCATAGATACGGCGGCCGTCTCCCTGCTCCGGTATGTTGCTTTTAGCCTGCTCCATAATCTTGAGGAAACTCTCCTCCATATCCCCGCGGAATAAATCCCGCGCCAGCTGTACCACCCGCCCCGCATATTGAATGACCTGCGCCGGCTCCGGGCGCGACAGCTCATCGAAAAACCAACCGCAACTGGTATACATCAGCATGGCATGGCGCTGCAGCTCTAAGAGCTTGAGGGCCGTTATCCGTTCGTCACGATTCAACTCGCGGGCAGCGTATTTTGAGAAAAATTCCGCTACGCTCTCCTTAGAACGGTCCAGGATAACATCGATATAGCCATCACGGGCGGCCCAGGGGTCTTTCAGCAGCGGGCGGGCTTTTCTCTCGTAGCGGGGGGCAAGGGTATCGCGCAGCCAGTCCATAGCATTGCGCAGCGGCGTACGCCATTCCTGGTTCCAGTCGGGATGATTGCTAGAGCCAGTAGCATCGCCGCAGGCGCTCCACCAGCGGTCGATGCCGTGCCTGCAGCTCCAGGACGTCTTCTCGATAATTTCCGCTTCATAATCGGGAGGATATTTCTCCAGAAACTCGCCGTAGTTGGTGATTTTAGCCGTGCCGCTGGTCTCGATATCATGGATAGTAAAAGCCAGCGCCATATCGCCGAAGCGGTGGTGGTGCCCGTAAGTCTCACCGTCGGTAGCAATATGCACCAGCTGGGGGTGGTCCCTATTATCAGAAAAAGCGCCGGTAAGCCTTTTAGCGAAAACATCGCCGTTTTTCAGCAGGTCTTCAAAAGCAACGGCATTGGAAATAGGCCCATCGTAAAAGAAGACGTTAATCTTTCGTCGTGAGGGGAGGTTAACGATATAGGCGCGGGTGGGGTCGACGTTGGCGCCGTGGACATCTTTCCAGTTTTGAGTGCCAATCCGGCGTATCCTGCCCGCCTGGAGCGGCGCGAGTACAGTGAACTTGATGCCCAGCTCCGCCATGATATCCAGCGTCTCCAGGTCGACGGCGGTTTCCGGCAGCCACATTCCTTCCGCCTTGCGACCGAAGCGGTGCTCGAAATCCCTGATTCCCCACGCCACCTGACTGTACCTGTCCCGGTGGTTCGCCAGCGGCATGATGATGTGATTATAGGCCTGCGCCATCGCCGAGCCATGTCCGGAGAAATTCTCCATACTCTGTTTATCAGCTTCAATAATAGCCTGATAGACGTCCGGGCTGTTTTCTTCCAGCCAGTCGAGGAGGGTGGGGCCAAAGTCAAAGCTTATTTTGGCGTAGTTATTGACGATTTTATCGATAAATCCGTCTTTGTCCAGAATCCGCGAAGAGGTATTAGGCAGATAGCACTCGGCGGTAACCCTTTCATTCCAGTCGTGGTAAGGATAAGCCGAGTTCTGCCATTCCACGTACTCCAGCCAGGCATTTTCGCGCGGCGGCTGGTAGAAATGCCCATGAATACAGATATAACGTTCCATCTACCTCTCCTTGCCCATTGCTTCTATTTTACCCTAAGATTATACGTAGATGTCATTCTGAGCGTAGCGAAGAATCCGTTTCCGTCATATAAAACACGGATTCTTCAGTCGCGTAGTTTACACTGAGCGAAGCGAATGTACTCCTTCAGAATGACATTTTAAATAAGGCCGGTCTTTCTTTTCTGGTACGTATCAACTTCAGCCAGGGTTTCGCCAACCTCTTTATCGCGGCTGAACTCCTCGATACTATAGCGCGCCTTTCTCTGCCAGCTGGGGAACTTGTCCCCAATGCCGGGCACGTTTTGCGAACGCGTTTCCAGCCAGAGGTCTTCCAGATTGATCAGTACCGTACTTGCTCGGCTGGCGCTCAAATATGTCAGGCAGGCGTTTAATACCGAACGCGTGCTGGATGCCGCTTTGCCCAGGAATTTCTTTTCACGGAGATAGGCTGTCAATGCGCGCTTGACTTTATCGCGGCTTTTCCTTTCCTTTACGGCGCCTCTGGCATCAGCCAGACCCAGGCTCAATCTTTCGGTGATATCGTCTTTTTGCCAGAAAGCGGCGAAGGGCGCCATATCGTGGGTATTCAGGCTGGCCACCGTACGGGACGCGATACCGCGCAGGGCTTTGGTCGAATCTTCTGCCAGCTCATAATAAAGGACATACATCCGGTCGAGGCCGTGACGGGAGATAGCTTTTTTGATATAGGAAGGCACGATACCCAGGTCTTCCCCGACAATGACACTGCGGTAACGGTGGGATTCTAAAGACAGGACGGCATAAAGCTCGTCGGCATGATAGCGCACGTAGGTTCCCCGGCTGGCGTCCTCTCCCGGCGGAATCCAGAAAAGACGGTGCAATCCCATGACATGGTCGATGCGGAGCATGTCCGCGTACTGAAGGTGGTGTCGCAGGTAATCCCTGATATAGCGATAGCCGTCTTGGCGTATATTTTCCGGGTGGAGCGGGGGGAAACCCCAGTTCTGTCCGCCGGTAAAAACAGCGTCCGGCGGCGCCCCGACTGACGCGGTCGCGAAGATGTCACGGCGCTGCCAGACATCGAAACCGTCCGCGTGAACGCCCAGCGGCAGGTCGAAATACATTTTAATGTCTTTAGCGCGGGCATTTGTTGAAAGTCCCTGCACCTGCTGGTGCGCCAGCCACTGCGCGTACAGGTGGTAGTCTTTAACAGATTTATCATAATCGCCCGGCGTGATTGCCCCATCGCGGAGGGGCGGCGGCCATTGCGCCCAATGGGCATGCCGCTTTTCCATGACCGCGCGGAAAGCGGCGTATTTTTCCACAAGGGGATTCTCCCGGCTAAAGCGCCGGAACTCGTCATGACGGGCGCTTCCCAAGCTTAAGAGACACCGGCTCATTTCTTCCATGACCCGCCGCTTTAGCGACATTATTTTGCGGTAGTCCACCATCGGGTTTTGCTGCAGCCTGGTAATATCTTGACGGAAAGAATCGGACCGTGCCAGCGCCTGCGCCGCGGGGCAGTTCTTAAGTTCCGGTACGCTGTTAATATCAACATAAAACTCGTTCCACAGCAGACGGCTTACCGGCGCATATGGGCTTGGCTCGAAGGGTTCATCCAGAAAAAGCGGCAATAAAGGAAGAGTAGCCATGACGCTCCCCCCTTTTTCCGCCACCCAATCCGCCATATTCCCTAAGGCAGCATAGTCGCCGCTGCCCCAACTATCCCCCCTTTGCAAAGCGTAGAGGGGCATAAACGCGCCCCAGAGGTTGTCTGCTTCGTCGGAGAGCGTATATGTTCTTTGCGGCGCGGAGATAATCAGCGTCTCGCAGGTAATATTCTTTACCTCAAAAGTTAGTCGATGATAGCCATACGGCAAGCTCTGCGGCAAAGTGATTTCCCTGGTAACGTAGCTTACGCCCTCGACGTCTGCGCTTGCCAGCACTTTCATCTCGCCGGCGTTTACCTTCCACGATGTTTGCTCCCCGCTTTCCATTGCTAAATGGCAGGTTACCGGAGCATCGGCCAGTCCCGCGGGACAACAGATTGAAACTTTCGGTCGCTCGCCGTTCCAGGCAACGGTAACCGGCTCGGTCAGGCGCCGCCGCAGGGATAGTGTTCTTTCCCGTATAGCTGACGCAATATCTTTCTCCGATGCCACCGGGGCACCCAGCGCCTTGAGTATCCCCATCACGCTTTCCACGGACACCTGCTTACGCCGATGGTTGACATCATAGTACGCCGTCTGCACGTCATAGAGTCGGGCGAGCTGATTGAGATGCAGTTTTATCCTGGTTATATTCATGTTTAGTCCGCTTGACCGTTAAACCATTTTAAGACAATTCCTTCTGGATTTCCATTAACACTACCCGTTATTTCTTGACAAAACAAACGGCCGATACTATGATTATCAACACCCCTGATGCGTCAGCGCCTGAAAAAGGAGGCGATATGAGACTGAAAATCGGTCTACTCGCCCTGGGTGTAGTCCTGGTGGTCGTCGGTATCGTGCTGTTAATTACCCAATCCTGATGTTATCTATCTAGCTTCAGATAATATATAGTGCCGCCTGCTGGAGCATATCTGCGTAAGAAAAGGGTCGATTTCGGGGAGATTTTCACCTGTTTTTTTCCCTTTGATATATTGTATAATTATCGCAAGTCGGTCTTGGCAACGTGACGGAGGTAATGTGTATGGAACTATCGCCGGAAGAAAGAAGAAAAATTTACGAGGAAGAGAAGGCCAGGATTGAAGCCAGGGAACAGCTGGAACGAGAGTACCGCGGGGGTTCCTCCGAGTCTACGGTAAATCTTTCCCCGAACGTTACCGGGTTGCTGTGCTACCTGGGCGTCTGGATTACCGGCATCATCTTCTTCATCCTAGAACAAAAAAATAAATGGGTCCGCTTCCATGCCGCGCAGTCGATAGTGGTCTTCGGCGCGCTGTTTATCGCCGGCGCAATTTTCGGCTGGATACCGTTCTTCGGCCATGTTTTTTCGGCTATCCTCGGGATTACCGGCTTTGTCCTCTGGATAGTCCTGATGGTGAAAGCCTATCACGGTGAGCGCTATAGAATACCCATTGCCGCCGAACTGGCGGAAACAATGGTGGGATGGACATTCAGAACATCGGACTACGCGCCGCCGCAGCCTGTTCGCCCGCAAATGACCGAACCACCGCCGGCGGCTGTGCCGCCGCCTCCACCTCCTCCACCTCCGCCTCCCTACAGTGCCGCCGTTGACACCGGTGAGAGACACGGTCGGAGAGCGGAACACTTTTTCCGACAACACCGGGAACTGAGAATCACGGGATATGCCTTCGTTTTAGCCTGGAGCGTTATTCTGCTGGTCGCTTTCAATTTCTTCCACCAGTATATCGCCTACTACACCTATGACGCGGCCACTTCTACCTGGACGTGGAACTCGTTCTTTACCAGTGATATCGGGCGGTGGCTGCCTATTTTAAATGCCGCGCTGGTCGTCTCTATCATCGGGCATACCGTGATGATTTTCGTCGATAACACCATTCTCCGGAGAGCGATTCACGTTATCACCACCGGTTTCAGGCTGGCATCGGTGATAACCCTGCTGGTCGTTTATCCCTTTGATTTCAGCACTAATGTCATTCCCAACTCCACCGCCGCGGCGGCCACCGACATGGGCGTGAGGATTGCGTTAATCGTTATTACCGTGGGTTTAGGCATCGGCCTGTTGGTAAGGTTTATCCATTTGCTGGTCAGTATCGGCAAGGCGACGATACGAGGAGGAGATTACGACCGGCCGTAATTGATAGAAAAGTGGTTTTAGAAGCCGACGGCTTCAACAATTCGACTTTCAGGTGGGGAACCGCAAATTTCCCCGGTTGGGGTCAGGCTTGCTGCCGCATATAGCGGAAAGCATCCGCTGCGGTTTCTTCTCACCGCATTTAGGGCAAGTAATGTCCTCATCGCTATTGGATATTCCGCGTAATAACTCGAATTTCTCGCCGTATTTATTACAGCGGTAAGTGTAAATCGGCATGATGTTCTCCTTTAGTAAGGCTTTTGTGCTTACTGTTTTAGTATATTCTTACTGCGCTCAATCCGTAAGTGATTTTTATCGTAGAAAGAGGTCGTTTAGCAACCGCTCATGGTGAGCGTGTCAAACCATAGCAGTTAAATTGCCTTGCCTTTCGACTAGCTCAAGGTGAGCGGATAATTGAAGTATTTTTTATTGCTAAACGACCTTACAAAGTTAATTTGACAGGAAGGCTGAATATCCTATATGCTTTTCTGAAAAGGTCTGATATTATTTCCGCAAATCAAACGTTTCCAGGAGGCATTTTCATGGCAAAGAACACATCGGTAAAAACGATTAAAGAACGCGCCAGAGAGACCAAAGTCATCCGTGAGGCGGATGTCGTTGTTATCGGCGGAGGGCCGGGCGGTATCGGCGCGGCTGTATCCGCCGCCAGGAACGGCGTGGACGTGGTACTCATCGAAAGATACGGATATCTCGGCGGCATGGGCACCGGCGGCCTGGTCACGATTATCCCGCTCTTAACAGATTACTTCGGCAAACAACAGATTGCCGGGATTACCAAGGAGTGGATCGACCGCCTGATTGCCCGCGACGCCGTCGATTTCCCCAAGAAAGAGCACTGGGGCTCCTTGGACAAAGACATTGTCCGGTACTATTTCCAGCGCAGCTTTTTCATGACGCGGCTGGACAGGGTTAGCTACGCCGCCATCATCGACGCAGAGATTTCCAAGGTAATCCTTAATGAGATGGTCAAAGAAGCCGGTATTAAAGTCTACTGCCATGCCTGGGGCACCGAGCCTATCATGGAAGGCAACCACTGCAAGGGCGTTATCATTGAGAGCAAGTCCGGCCGTCAGGCTATCCTGGGTAAAATCGTTATTGATTCTACCGGCGACGGTGATACGTTCCCTTATGCCGGCATAGGATTTGAAGACGATATCCCGGGGAACTACCGGATTTCCGCCCTGGCGCTCTGTTTCTGGGTGGACGGCGTCGACCTTAAAAAGGCGACCGACTTCCGCAAGAATAACCCTAAAGAAGCCATGGAAATGGGCCGTAAAGCCATGGAATCCGGCGCGTTCGGCGGCTATTTTGCCAGTAATCTGCCCAACCAGGATTCTATCGTCTGGTTCCACAACCGCTACGCCAATAAGAGCCAGGTAGACGTAGAAGAGCTGACGCGGGTTGAGTTTGAAGGCCGTGAAAAGATGATCAAAACCTATGACTTCTTTAAGAAGAACATGCCGGGCTTTGAAAAGAGCTTTATCGTCCTTTCCGCCCCGCAGCTGGGCACCCGCTCCAGCCGCCGCCTGATAGGCGAATACTTTCTCACCGTTAAAGACATGGCTGATAACCAGCCTTTCACAGATACCATCGCTGTGTTCCCGGACCTGGACCGCGGGCAGGCTTCACTGGACCACCCCAACATGTATATTCCTTACCGCGCCCTGCTGCCGAAGGAAGTTGACAACATGTTCGTGGCCTGCCGCGCTTTCTCCTCCGATAAGGATGTCCAGGAATATTTCAACCTCATTCCGCACTGTATCGCTTTCGGCGAGGCTGCCGGCACGGCATCCGCTCTGGCGCTTAAAGCTGGCGTTGGCATCAAGAATGTGGATATCAAGGCGCTGCAGAAACAACTCGCCAAACAGGGCGTCCCGCTGCCGGACGTCGCTAAAAAAGTCAGCTATAAATATGCCGGGCCGGCATTGGTCTCGGCTCCCTTCTCCCAGCATTAAAGGGGAAGAGAACGATAATAAATTGTGATTCAGGGGGTAGCGTAACAGCTGCCCCCTTGTTATTTGGAGGTTGAAAATGCCGATAAAACCTGCCGTAAAAACGATTAACGAACCCGCCCGTAAAACCAGGGTTTGCCGCGAGGTAGACGTGGTCGTGGTGGGGGGCGGACCGGGCGGCATCTCTTCGGCCATCAGCGCGGCGCGGAACGGCGCCAAAACCGTGCTCATTGAAAGATACGGGCATCTCGGCGGCATGGCCACCGGCGGCCTCATTAACATCTTCCCCAACTTAAGCGACGCCAGCGGCAAGCAGCACATCTTCGGGATTACACAGGAGATAATCGACCGCATGGCGGCACGGGGAGGCGCTTCCTATCCGAAGAAAGCCGACTGGGGTACCACCGACCCCAAAATAGTCGACTATTATTTAAATGCCAACCTGGGCGGTTTTTACATACGCCCGGACCACAACCGGGATATGAAAAAAGCAGTTTTATATACGGCTGTCATCGACCCGGAAATACTCAAGGACGAGCTGAACGACATGGTGCTGGGGGCGGGGGCGGAGCTGTTTTTACATTCCTGGGGCACCCAGCCCATCATGGACGGGGACACGGTGAAGGGCGTCTTTTTCGAGAGCAAGTCCGGCCGGCAGGGGATACTGGGAAAAGTCGTTATCGACTCTACCGGGGACGGTGACATCTTTGTGGGGGCAGGGGCGGAGTTCGATAGCGCGCTGGACAACAAGCGCCGCACAGCCTGGCTGGCTTTTACCACCTGGGTAACTAATGTGGACATTAAGCAATACGAGGATTTCAAAGCCTCCCAACCGGACAAACTAAAGGAGTTGAACGCGGAGCTTCTCAAGTCGGGTGGCTACCCGCATTTTATGAAAGGTATATTGGAAAACCAGTCCGGCGTGCTCTGGTACCACAGCTTCCAGCCGCAGCCAGAGTCCTCCGACGCTATGGACGTGGAACAATTGACCAGCATCGATGTACGAGGCCGTAAGCGCGCTCTAATTACGTATGAGTTCATGAGGAAACACGTGCCCGGTTTTGAAAAAAGCTTTATCATGCAGACAGCGCCGCAACTCGGCACACAGGGCGGGCGGCGTGTTATCGGGGAATACATTCTTTCCGAAAAAGACATGGTTTCGGACGAGGTCTTCGAGGACACGGTAGCCGTCCTGGCGAATAACGATAACGGCGATATTTCCGCTAAACACCCCGCTCTCTGTATCCCCTACCGCTGCCTGGTGCCGAAGAAAGTGGAAGGGTTGCTGGTTGCCTGCCGGGCCTTCTCCTCGACGGACAAAATCAACCAGTACTTCAATATCATCCCACCCTGCCTCTGCTACGGCCAGGCGGCGGGTACGGCGGCGGCGCTGGCGGTTAAGGGGGGGATACCGGTAAGAAAAGTGGACTACAAGGCTTTACGTAAAAACTTGGTTAAACAGGGCGTGAATTTACCGAAGTCGTAGTAGAAGAGAAATGTGAAAAGGAGATTTACATGAGACCGCTTAAAACAGACCTATCTATTTACCGCCAATTCAAATTTGAAAAACCGCCCGTAGGCATTAATTACTCTTTCCATAGACCGGAAGGAATTGAAAAGCTGGATAAACAACTGGGCCTCTGTGAAATGGTCAAGGAGGCTCAAGAGAGAAAGACGCCCTTCTATTTTTCTAAAGAGGAAGAAAACTGTGTGGGGAAGATGTTTCTAGGGATGACGGGCGATACACCGCGCCGTTCCGATGGCGGACAGCTGGGCGTAAAATTCGGGATATTTCAGGATGGGCGTGCCAACCTGAGGATGCGTACATTCATCGCTACTCTGGAAAAGGGCTCCGTTAACTACCTCGTTTATTCGCCGATAGATAAATTGAAATTCGAACCGGATATTCTGGTTTTTTTGGCCAAGCCGAGTCAAGCGGAAATCCTGCTAAGGGCAATGACATATTCCACCGGAGAAATGTACGAGAGCCGGACAACGGTGGTAGGCTGGTGTTCATGGTTCAATATCTATCCATATCTAAGCGGCAAGGTGAATTATGGCCCGACCGGCTTATCTTACGGTATGAAGGGGAGGCAGGTATACCCGGAGGGGTGGATATTGATATCCGTGCCCTATCAATGGATACCAACCATAACGGAAAACCTGAAGGAAATGAAATGGCATCTCCCGCAACTCGATTACGGCCGAGAAAAATATATTCAGTTCGACCACCGCATAACGGAAGAAAACGCTAAAGAGAGTGAGAATCCTTAAGCGTCCGGGGTTATCAATCTGGTGAAACAAGGCGTGAATTTAACGAAGTGAAAATAGCACAGTATATGGCTACAAAAAAACCCGGCGGAACACTACTATCGGGCTTTTTATAATTCATAAATCCAATTAGTTACACTGTCGCGCCCTTGAGCGCTTTCTGCACGTGCGCGTACCCCAGGTCGAAGGCTTTTATGTTTGTCTCCCCTACTTTTGCCTTGAAACGGGAAAGTATTGCCTCTTTGGCAGTCTCTTCTTTTACCGGCATTAGACCGGTGCCGAACAAAGCTCCCAGCATGACCACGTTAGTCGCCTGTAGACTCCCCGCCTGTTTCGCCAGCCCGCTGGCGTCGAGGGTAATAATGCGGTCGGTGACTTCCTTGAGCTTTTTGATGATGGCGTCCTGTGAGGGATACTTGCTTTGCCCGAGGTAAACAGTGTACGGCAGCACGGTGGTGGTGTTGAGAACAACGACGCTGTTCTTTGCCAGGTACTGGATATTCCGCAGTGCTTCCGACGGCTCCACGGCGATGAGGACATCGCACTTGCCTTCCGGCGTCATCGGGGCAATAACATCTCCACCTAATCTCAAATTGCTGAAAACGGAACCTCCCCGCTGCGCCATGCCCAGCACTTCCGACCCCTTAACCGCCACACCGTCTTTTACAGCGGCCGTGCCGAGCAGCTCGGAAACCAGCACGACGCCCTGCCCGCCGGTCCCGCAAATGATGATGTTAATCTCGTTCTTTGTAGCCATCTTACACTCCTGCCTTAATCGCTTCGAAGGGGCAGACCTGGGCGCAGACACCGCAGCCCGGGCATCCAGAAGCATCCACTGCCACCTTGCCTTTATCGGTAATCAGGGCCGGACACCCCAAAAGATTGATGCAGATATGGCAGTCGCAGGTCAGGCAGCGCTTTGCCTCACTGAGAGCCTTTTCTTTAGTCAAGCCGGTCTCCACCTCTTTAAAGTTGCCTTTCCTCTGCGTGACCGGCAGCACCGGCACGGACGCCCGCGACTCTTTAGCGATGCCCCAGGTATCCACGATGAGCTTGCTTTCGTAGACTTCTTCGCCTTCCCGACCCTTATCTAAAGGCTCGCCCTTAAAATACTTATTGATAGATTTGGCGGCTTTTCTGCCCGCCGCCATGGCCTGGATAACTGTAGCCGCCCCGGTAACTGCGTCACCGCCGGCGAACACGCCTTTAATACCGGTTGACAGCGTCAGCGGGTCAGCCTTGATATAGCTTTCGGCGACAGCCGCCGCCATTTCCCCCGTCATGAACGACAGGTCAGGCTCTTCCCCGACCGCCGCGATTATCAGTCCGGTCTCGATAATGAACTCGGAACCCGCTACCGCCACCGGTCTCCTGCGTCCGCTGGCATCGGGTTCGCCCAGCTTCATCTTAAGGCATTCCAGTCCGGCGACATTACCACCCTTGACCACCACTTTGTTCGGGCCGGAGAGCAGTGTCAGCTTGACGCCTTCGTGCTCTGCCTCATTGATTTCCTCAACGATGGCCGGCATTTCCGCGCGGGAACGGCGGTAAACGATGTTCACATCCTTAAAGCCCAGCCGCAGGCAGGTGCGGGCGCAGTCGATAGCCACGTTGCCGCCACCCACCACCACTACCTTATCCTCGGCCTTAATCTTTTCGCCGGTATTCACCTGGTGTAAAAACTCGGTGCCGTCGAGAACGCCGCTGGCAGTGTCGTTCTCGATACCGAGGCTTCGCCCCTTATGCGCCCCCACCGCGATAAAGACGGCGTTATAGTCCTTCTTCAAGTCCTCCATTTTAATGTCTTTGCCGACTCTCGTGTTGAACTTAATTTCCACGCCCAGCTTTTTAATAATATCCGTTTCTTTAGCGAGGATATCCCGGGGTAAACGGAACTCCGGAATGCCCACCGCCATCATGCCTCCCAGCTTATTAAGAGCTTCGAAAATGGTCACTTTATAGCCGGCTTTGCGGAGGTCGTAGGCAGCCATGATACCGGCCGGGCCGCCGCCCACGATGGCTACTTTCTCTTTCTTTTCAGTAGCGATGGCGTAATCATCCGTATATTTACCAAAGTCGGCGGCGCTCCGTTTGAGCGCGTTAATGGCAATCGCTTCCTCTACCTCACCACGCTTGCACTTGCTTTCACAGGGTCGCGTGCAGATTCGGCCGATGATGGCGGGGAAGGGTAAAGTCTTTTTAATGACGGCCAGCGCTTCGTCGAACTTGCCTTCTTTTATCAGTCCCACGTAGCCACGGATATCGATGTGGAGGGGGCAGGTAGTCTGGCAGTAAGGCGGCGCCCCGGACATGCACTTTTCGGGGTCGACCACGTAAGGCAGGGTCTTTTCACCCGTCTTCCTCTTTTCGCGCTGGTCGATAATGTTGCAAAGCCGGCGGGCGACGATAACCGAAGGGCCCTTGAACCTTATCGCTTCTCCCATAACATCGATAAGCTTGGGCAAATCAAAGGCATCCACTACTCTAACAAATTTCACGCCGCTGGCTTTGGCGATGTCCTCAATTTTTATGTCAAGCGCTGTATCGCCGGTGGCGCCGGGGTGCGGCTGAAAACCCGTCATGCCGGTAGTCGAGTTGTCCAGCACCACCATGGTCATATTTGATTTATTGTAGACGGCGTTAATCATCGGCGAGATGCCGGAATGGAAAAACGTGCCATCGCCCAGGTGGGCGACCACCGGAACATCCAGCACATGAGCGAACCCATTAGCCAGCCCGAAAGCGCCGCCCATGCAGATAGCAACATCATCCGCGTTCAGTGGCGCGTTAGCGCCGAGGGCATAGCAGCCGATATCGCTCGTTTTTATCGGTTCGATGCCGGTCTCCTGTTGATAGCGGCGGCAGGCGATATTGACGGCATATAAAGAAGCGCGGTGCGGGCAACCGGCACACATGGTCGGGGGGCGGAGGGGTAAAAGGGAGGCCGTTTCTTCTCTTAGTTTATCAATCGCTGCGAAATCGATGGGCGGTTTCGTACCAGTCAATTTGCTTAGAGCTTCGGCGACCTGCCGCGTGGAAAGCTCCCCGGCTAATGAAAGCACATCCTTGCCGTGGATTTTCAACGCGATATCGGCGTCCTGGGCAACAACCTTCACCGCATCTTCAACGAACGGCTCAAGCTCCTCCACCACTACCACCTCCGGTACGGACTTTAATAACTGCTGCGTCAGCTTTTCCGGCAGCGGATACGGCGTGCCGATTTTCAGGATAGATATCTTATCTTCCAGTCCCATCCACTTGATAGCCTCCAGGGCATAACCGTAGGAAATGCCGCAAGCGATGACGCCCAGTTTCGCGCCTTTTTTCAGCGTGATGTGATTATACGGGAGAGTGTCCACCACTCCCCTGATTTTCGTCATTCTCTTTATTACCTGACGGCGGTTGATGCGGAAGTTGGCAGGAAGGCAGACCAGCCGCTGCGGGTCTTTAACGAACTTGCCCTGCCGCTTTTCCGCCTGGATTCCCCCCAGCACCACATCGCTGCGGGCATGCCCGATGCGCGTTACCGACCGCAGCATGAACATCTGGCCGAACTCCTCGGAAAGACGGAAGGCGTCCACCATCATGTCCTTGGCTTCCTGGGCGGAACACGGCTCCAGCACCGGGATATAACCCTGCCGGGCGATGTAGCGGTTGTCCTGCTCGTTCTGGGAGCTCCACTGGCCGGGGTCGTCCGCAGTAATCAACACCAGTCCGCCTAACCCCATGTAGCTGGCGGACATTAAAGGGTCGTGGGCGACATTCACTCCCACGTGTTTCATGATGGAGAGCGACCTCAAGCCGCTGATAGCGCCCGCCATCGCCGTTTCCAGGGCTACTTTTTCGTTAATGGACCACTCGGCGTACATGCCGGTGTTTTTAGCATTGTTCACGAGCGTTTCGGAAATTTCGCTCGAAGGCGTGCCGGGGTAAGCCGCCACCACCTGTACGCCCGCCTCGATAGCGCCCCGCGCAATAGCTTCGTTGCCGAGCATGAACATGCTGGCGCCGGGGGCATCGGAAGTCAACGTTACTTCAGCTACCTTGTTCAAGACAGTCCTCCTGACCGGAGCACGATTTACTCCGGTGTAATTGTATTATTAACAGGGATTTTTTGAGTAAAACTAGGGTTTCTCCAGCTATATTTTACATGTTATTTAAGGCTATTGGCAAACGGATTGACAATAAAATCCAAAGCCAGTAATATTATGTAGCTTTGAAAAAGCGCATGAATAAAAGGAGGAACCTAAATGTCAACAAAAAAGAATAGAGCGCTTTTATACCGCATATTTGATTTATTAAATTCAAAACAATTAGATGCATATTATGGGCTATTTGACACCGCTTATGTTGCACATGCTCCTAACCTGGACATTTCTCTGGAAATAACGAAGCAAATTGATGCAGGTTTATTTTCCGCATTCCCTGATTACCATTTCACAATTGACGATATTGTAGCCGAAGACGATAAGGTCGCCTTTCGCTCTACTTTCAGCGGAACTCATTCCGGCGCCTGGGGAGACATATCTCCAACAGGTAAAAAGAGGAATTTTACCATGTTCTACATCTCAAGGATTTCCAAGGGTAAGGTTATTGAAGATTGGTTTCTTACCGATCTTGCACAGCTAATGCAAGAGCTTGGTATTAAACCGTTGCAGTAAAAAAAACGAGGAGGCATATGAACATCAAAGAAATTGCAGAAAAGTTCATTAAAGCATGGCAGGAAGCCCTCTTAATCGGCGAAGTTAACACTTTCAAAGGGTTATTTGACCGTGATTTTATCTATCATGCTCCACCAGGCCCTGATTTAAATCTTACAGCATACATGCAACATGTAATTGACATGAGAACAAATTCAAAAGTTATTCAGGTCGATGTGAAATATTTAACCGGCGAAGGCAACCTCTTTGCAGTAGAGTTTAAGGGTCGTTTCAATTTTACATCCAACATGCCGGGGTCACTTTCGACCGCGGGAAAAGAGGTAACGAGTCATTACCTCTGCCTTTTACAGACCAAGAATCAGAAAATAATTGAAGGCTGGTCAAACGGCACCATCATAGTTTCAAGCTAATAAGACATCTAAAGGAGTAATTTAAATGAATATCAAGGATTTCGCGGAAAAATATATCAAAGCTATTACTGAAGCCTGGCAAAACGGTAACTTTGATCTTTTACAGGTTATAGAAGACACTAACGTTAAGTACCACTTGGCGGGGGGGCAGGAGGGTACTGGAGGTTTTGAAGGCCACAAGCAGTTTCTGGCAACGTCGCGCGAGGCGCTTTCAGAATTTAAACAGGAATGGAAATACCTGACGGGAGACGGCAATGTCTTCGTTGTTTCCGTGAAAATGAGCGGACGGATAAAAAAAGAGATTCCCGTGTATCAGGTGCCTGTCGGCAAATTCGTCTCTAATGACAGCATGTTTGTTTTCCGCCTTGGCAAAGGAAAAATCGTTGAATCCTGGGAAAGCAGCAGCAGCGTGATCTTAGATTAATTACGCTATTCAAACATGATGACGTTGCGTATTACCTCGCCCTTTTCCGATGATGCCAGCGCCTCGTTGATTTTTTCAAAGGGATAACGGCCGGAAATAAGCTCATCCAGCTTGAAACGCCCGGCCTTATACAGGTCAATCAGGCGGGGGATATCTATCCGCAGGCGCACGGCTCCCATGGCGCTGCCCGTCAGCTTTCTGCCCCCCATGAAATCCAGGGGTGAAAAAGCGGTTAATTGCTCTCCGTACCCATGCCCGATGATTACTGTGGTGCCGGACTGGGCGGACATTAAAAATCCCTGCCGTAGAATGTTAAGGCCGGCCACGCCAATAATCACAAAGTCCGCCCCGCGGCCGGCAGTAATCTCATAAACTTTCTTGATGGGGTCGCCGGACGTGGTGTTAACGGTATGCGTCGCGCCGAAAGCTTTGGCCGTTTCCAGTTTGCTGTCGCGGACATCCACGGCAATGATAGGATAAGCGCCGGAAAATACAGCCCCCTGAATGGCGTTGAGACCGACACCGCCACAGCCTACAACCGCCACGCTGCTATTGATGGTGACCTTAGCGCGGTTGACGACCGCCCCGAAGCCGGAAATAACGCCGCAGCCCAGCAGGCACGCCCGGTCCACCGGCAAATCCTGCGGCACTTTTACCAGGTTAACTTCAGGAATCACGGCATATTCCGCAAAGCCGGCTACGGCGCCCGCAAACTGGGTAAGACGCTGCCCCTTTTTATTAATGTACCTGCCCGGCTGGTACAGAGCAATCCTGTTAGTCGTACACTGGTTGGAAAGCCCGACACGGCAATAATAACACTGCCCGCAGCCCTCCGGTATAATGCTGGCGATGACATGGTCGCCGGGTTTTACGTAGGTAACGCCCTCGCCAACTTCTTCCACGAAGCCGGATACTTCATGACCGGCGATAGCCGGCAGCGGCGGACTGCCATGCTCTCCTTTTAAAGAGTGGATATCACTATGGCAAATGGCACAAGCCGCGATGCGGATTTTTACATCGCCTTTGCCAACCGGGTCCAGCGTCACTTCTTCTATCACGAGGGGCTTACCTATTTTATAACAGACGGCAGCTTTCATATTACCTCCCCAAAAACAAATATATTATTCTCTACAGGCATTATTTGTAGTCTATATACAGCCATAAGCAATGTCAAACACCACGTGCTTGCCTTGACAGTTGTCCTTGTATTACGATAATATTTCGGCAAGTACGTAAAAGGAGGGCTAAAGATGGCCACAAAGAAATACGATAAATACATCTACGAGTACGACCCCAAAATGTTCCCTAAAGAGCGCCGCCCGGTGATGGCCTACATGGACAATAACCTGGCGAAAGGCAGCAATTTTTACCTGATACACTGGATACTGCCCGGTTTCGGTACGCAGAAGGAGTGGGATTTTCCGTTTGCCGGACACCCGCCGCATATCCATAAGGACGCCGAGTTGCTTTTCCATATCGGCACCGACCCGGATAATCCGATGGACCTGGGGGCGGAGGTGGTAATGTGCCTGGGCCCGGAAATGGAAGAGCACCATATTACCCGCACCTGCTGTATCTGGATACCCCCGAATTTCATCCATTCGCCGTGGAAACCCATCAGTTGTAAAAGACCGTGGATATTCATGGAATTTAACCAAGGGCCGGTACACACGGAAAAATCCTACCGGCAGATATTACCCAAAGAAGCCCGCGAGAGAATGGACTGGTCGATGTGGCCGGATGATAAATACGAACCCCCGGCCTAGTATCACCGGGTATCTTTACTAATGAATTTTGGAGGCTAATATGGCTTATAAGATAAACACCAAGCAATGTCTCAAATGCGGCCTTTGCGTCACCCAGTGCCCGGATAAGGCTATCGTCGTGGATAAAAAGGTCACGGAAGATGACGGGCTAACCCTATATACCACCCGGATAGACCAAAAAAAGTGCACCCTCTGCAACGCCTGCGTCTCCCACGAATGGTGGTGCCCGGCTAAGGCTATCGTTAAGGGTTAAGCTTATTTCGACAGAATAATTCACGATAATACATGGTTGTTTTGTCCAGGCAGATGAAGACCCTGGAAATAAGGACCATCACGCCGGAGGATAAATATGGCGTGCTGGAAGTCTATCGCCAGTGTGAAGATTTCCTGGCTTTAGGCCCGGAAGCGCATGCTTCTCTGGAAATGGTGCTTAAAGATATCGAGGAAGCGCGGCTGGAGGGCGGGGTTTTCCGGGGTATTTTCTCCGCTGATAGCATGATTGGCGTTGTCAGCTATATTCCCGGCAACTTTGAAGGAAAACGTGACGTCGCCTTTCTATTGCTGCTCATGATTGCCGCCCCTTTCCGGAGAAAAGGAACAGGCACGGAAATTGTTAAGCGCATTGAAAAAGAAATCCTTACTGATATGCAGATAACGATGATTCTTACAGGGGCGCAAGTCAATAATCCTGAAGCCCTGCGGTTCTGGCAGAAGCACGGGTACCGCATCGTCGGTGGACCGGAACTAATGCCGGATAAAACTACGGTTTTCCGCCTGTGCAAGGACCGTGAACAATTGGCGAAATAATGGTTGTTTAATAGCCGCTCATGGTGAGCTTGTCGAACCATAGCGGTATATTTGCTCGCCCCTTCGACAAGCTCAGGGCGAGCGGGAAGTTGAAAATTTTTATCATTGCAAACCAATTATAAAAATATCATAGGAGGACACTCAACATGGCTGAAATGAAATACAGCAAATACTTTCTCCACGAGATTCCCGAGGCGCAGCGTAAAAAAGGCTTCGGGCGCATGCCGTCGATGGTAACCTATACCGATAACGATATTATCGCCGGCAGTAAATATTTTTCCGTGATGTGGATGGGCGAAGAAGCCACCAAAATGGGCGGCCACGGCCCGCATATCCATCAAGACCCGGAGCTGCTCGTGGCTCTCGGCACAGACCCGTCCAACCCTCAAGACCTGGGCGCGGACATGGAAATGTGCATGGGACCGGAGATGGAAAGCCATATCGTTACCGTTTCCACGATGATATGGGTGCCGGCTAAATTCGTCCACGCCCCGTTCCGGATACTTAAAGTTCGCCGTCCCTTCCTCTTTATTCAGTGCCAGTACGCGCCCAAGCTGACCAAGACCGCCCTCAAGAAGCTGGTGGCGGAAGACCTGTGGGACAAGATGGTATTCATTAACGCGGACGGCAAGCAAAAGGACTAGAGATAGTTTAATTATCGTCTCCGCCGCATAAATGTGCTTGAATTATCGGTAACTACATAATATTATGTATGAAGCCTTGATACATGATATAATAATGCAT
>Ga0209777_10003479_pt1 | contig 19486 bp, 17 predicted proteins | sample FrelakmetHBP12HB_FD_187147 | JGI IMG/M metagenome (GOLD analysis project Ga0209777, IMG submission 187147) | Freshwater lake sediment microbial communities from the University of Notre Dame, USA, for methane emissions studies -HBP12 HB (SPAdes)... | ecosystem: Environmental > Aquatic >...
TTGCGTACAAAGTTGCTTCCCACGACTTCGAGCGTACGCCAGCTTCCATCCTTATGACGAAGGCGCATTTCAGTTTTTATAACAGGGGAGTTTGTATCCCTGGCCAATGTATTGAATGAATCAGCTACAAACTTCATGTCATCCGGATGAATAAGCTCAAATCCTTTGGCGCCAATCCTTTCTTCAGCCTTGAATCCCAAAACTCTCTCCACCACCGGGTTTATATAAGTGATAGTTCCTTTTAGATTCAAGATAACAATGATATCGGAAGAGTGCTCTATTAAAGCTCGGAATCGTTGTTCTTCGTGTCGTAATTTCTCCTCCGCATGCTTCTCCTTGTTTCTAACTTCTGCATCTTCTAATTCTCTGGCTATCGCTGGGCAAAGACGGGACATATTACGCCTCATAATATAATCCTCCGCGCCTAAACGCATACACTTTACGGCTGTTTTTTCGCCGATATCTCCGGCTACAACGATGAGAGGGATATCAATATTTGCTTTCTTTAATAAGGTAATGGCTGACGGAGCACTGAAGCTAGGCATTTTATAATTGCAAAGGATGATATCCCATTGCTTCTTTTTGAGGGCTTTTTTCATAGCGGCAGCGGTTTTCACTTGTTCATACACCGGATTGTATCCGTCCTTCTTAAGCCTACGGAGTATAAGCCGTGTGTCATTTTCCGAATCTGCAACTATTAATACCCGGAGTGGTTGATCCTTCATAAAATTACCTCATGTATGTTAAAATGATTTAGAGATTGGAACATTTTTCATGTGTGTAATATATAATAAATAAGTGTCCTGCGTGTCAAAGGAAATAATGACCACAAAATGTGAGGTTTAGTGGCTATGTTTTTCTGGCGTGAATGTGTTTATTACGGATTGAAATATTGCATATTCATCAACGTCGACGTTCTATTGATAACAGGAAGTAAGTGATTGTTTGTTACACCTACAAAGTCTCAATGACAGGCAGTTATCAGAATTAAGGATTACTTTTTGAAATATGTTTTTTCTACGGGATTGGTTTCTCCATCTTATGTAATAAGCTGATACCCTTTTTCCCGAAATAGTCTCAGGCAGGCATCTGCGACAGCATCGTCGTAAAAAATTCCTCTGTTCTTCTCGATTTCGGCTAGAGCTACATCAATGCCTAAGGCAGGACGATAGGGTCTGTGTGAGGCCATGGCTTCCACCACGTCGGCCACAGCCATAATGCGGGCCTCCATAATAATTTCATCGCCTTTCAGATTTCTGGGATAGCCTGATCCGTCCATCCATTCATGGTGCTGGTAAACAATTTGTGCCAGCGGCCATGGAGATTCCACATTCTTCAGCATCTCATATCCACTACGGGAGTGTTCTTTAATCAGAGAAAATTCAATCTCTGTCAGATTGGTAGGCTTGGACAATATCTCCGCGGGTATGGATAATTTCCCGATATCATGGATAGAACCGGCCATGCGGATTCCATCGATTTTATCTTGGGGTAACCCCATCTCCGCGGCAATAGCACAGGCTATGTCCGCAACTCTTATCTGATGACCGGCCGTATAGGGATCTCTCATCTCTACAGCGGATACCATGACTTGGATGGTTGCGCCAACGGACTTCCTGAGGCTGTCAATGGTCTGTTGAAGTTTCACCTCGTCCTGATTGCACTCGGTGATATCACGGGTTAAGCCCACAATGCTCACCGGTCGCTGATCTTCATCTCTGATAAAGGAAAACTTCACTTCCGTCCACACGGTGGTCCCATCTTTTCGCCTCATTTCCAACTCAAGCGTCCGGGATATGTTAATATCTCTACGTTCGGATCTTTCCAGTTCCATGATCTCAGAAAAGGTCCTCATGGCAAGATTCTGAGATGATGGTGTCAATGTCTGCTCAATGGATTGTTGTTTCAATATTTCTTCCGGTTCATATCCCCTCAGGATTTTTACAGAAGGGCTGATATAGGTGTATTTCAGATTCATATCCAAAACGAAAATGACATCATGGATATTATCGGCCAACAGGCGATATTTTCTCTCACTTGCCTTCAAATCCTCCTCGACCTTCTTTCGGTCGGTAACGTCGCGTGCAATTCCTCTAAACCCAGTTGGTTTACCTGATGAATCTTTTTGTAGCGACACAGACGCTTCAGCATATCTTTTAGTCCCGTCTTTTCTTATAATTTGCCAATCGAATCCTTCGGTGGGTTTCCCTGTATTGTAAACTTTATTAAACGCTTGAAAAAGTTTTTTTGAGTGCTCTTTGTCTGTATATTGACGGTTATTCATGCCCATCAATTCCTCTTTGGAGTAGCCAAGGAATCGGCATAATGAATCGTTGAAAAAGGTAAAGTTACCGGCAAAATCAACCTCAAAATAACCTTCCTGGATGTCTTCAAGAATGGTTCGATATTTTTCCTCTAATAAATTTTCCAATCGCTTGCGCTCAGTTATGTCTTCAATGGCCAGAAGGATAATCCGTTCCTTTCCCAACACTCTATTAATTTGCCGGGCATTCAAAAGTATGATGCGCCTGCCAATGGTAGGAAAATCGTGTTCGACCTCATAGTTGTCAAAGGTTGTTTTTTGAGGAAGGATGGTTTCCAGTAGTCCCCGCAGCTTGGGGATATTCCACTGTTTATTGCCCAGGTTATAAATAAGTTGTCTTTCGGTCTCTTCAGGTTTTACCTTGAAAAATTCATAGAAGGAACGGCTGGCGGAGACCACCCTTAAATCGTGATCCAGAATGATTAAGGGTTCATGTACGGTGTTGATGATGTTCTCGGCGTATTCGCTGGCTTCATCTAAAGAAGCCTTTTTTTGAATCTGGGTTTGCTTTGGTTTGGATTGATCTTTCATGGGGATATCCCCAGCGTTGATGATCTGTGGGGTTAGGAAGTTAACCAGTGATTGCCATGACCGCTTTATGATTCTTAATCATAGCCATATGACTTATAATGTTGATAAGCTATACTTATTTTTATATATGTCAAGAGGAAAAACCGCTCACGAATTGCCTCAAATAAAATGTTACCAAGTTTTGTCGTCAGTCGTGAATTTTGTTTATTACGGATTGAAAGAAAGCATTTTTGTTGAGGTTGTCGATTTGTTTCTTTCAGGAAGAAGTCGATTATTGGCTTCACCTACAAACAAATAGCGTCAAAAAGTTTAGATTTTGCATATTACCGATGGAAATAAATGATTGCCGTTTTGATTAAGGTGCGCTGCATAAATATCATTGCCCGATATTAGGCCACGGTCTGGCTTCTTCGATCTCGAAGGCGAGTTCGAGAAGTTCCTTTTCATGGCCAAAGGCAGCACTAAACTGAACACCCAGAGGCAGGGCGTTGGTGCTGAATCCCATGGGAAGCGATATGGCCGGTGCGCCGCTAACATTCTGAACCGGAGTGAATGTGACATATTTTCTGATCCGCTCAAAGGCCTCATCAAATGGAACATTCGGCCCCATATAACCAATCTGGGGAACGGGGTGGGCAAGAGTCGGATTGAGCAGTATATCGCAGGTACTGAAGACATCATTATATATCCCAGCGTATCCACGCAATCGTTTTATAGTGGATGGTGCTTTTAAGAAATTTTTTTGGAAGTGACGGCTGATATCTATCGACCAGTTCTCAAGTTTGCTCCTGTCGAAGCCGCAGGCAATTATGAACTTCCCACAAAATCTGAGTGAGAAGGCCATCATTCCCCAATAGAGAATGAAATCATCAGCCATTTGCGCGTCGCAGGGGCAGGGAATTTCCTTGACTGTATGGCCGAGTTCTTCGCAGAGCACCCCAGTACTGCGGACAAGATCGGCTGACTCGGAATGACAGGGTGTACCAAAGGGCGTATCTGTAAAAAGAGCGATGCGCAAGCGTTTTTTCCCCGGATTCCGCACCAGTCCGATCTCGGGCAGTTTGGGATTGCGGCGATATTTTTCCGCGCCGGCGTAGAACGCAGCTGTATCGCGCACCGTGCGTGATAACATACCCTCGTAAACGATGTTGATCGGCATTAACTCCGATCCTTCCACCCGTTCAAGCCTCCCCCGTGAAGGTTTGAGCCCCACTAGGCCGCAGCATGACGCTGGTATACGGATAGAGCCCCCACCGTCGTTGCCGTGTGCCAGTGGAACAACACCGGAAGCCACTAGCGCCGCCGACCCGCCCGAAGATCCCCCGGTCGAATAATCAGTGTGCCATGGGTTGCGCGTGATGCCGGATGAAAGCGGCTCTGTCGTTGCCGTTAAGCCTAATTCGGGTAAAGCGCTTTTCCCCAGGCATATAAGGCCAAGCGAAAAAAATTGTTTAACGAATCTGCTCGATTTTCTGACGGGTTTATTTGGAACAGCCCGAGAGCCCCACAACGTCGGGACACCCTTTACGTCACTGATGTCTTTGATAAAAGAAGGAACTCCGGCAAAAGGGCCCGGGACAATATTTTTAACCTGTTCACGAGCCATGTCAAAGGTCTCTGTGACAATAGCATTGAGTTCTGGATTCACCGACCTTGCCCGCGCTATTGCGGCTTCAACTGCTTCGGTGGCACTGATTTCTCCGGAGGAAATTTTTTCCGCGATTCCAACTCCATCGAGGGTTCCCAGCGCGTCATTACAAAATGCACTTATTCTTTTCTTTTTTTCGCTCATAAAATTGATAAGAACTTCCTTTTTGTAGGGGCAACTATAGGAAGACCGGTTTTGTATGTCAAGGAAATATTGTGGAGTGAATTGTATTTATTACGGATTGAAATGCTGTGTGGCTTGGGAAAATAAGGAAAATAACCTTACTAGAAGAAGTCGATTATTTGTTTCACCTTGTATGTCAGGGCAATCTTGACCAAAAATTTCAGTCAACTATAATGAGTTCATAATAAATTGCTTTCAAAGAGTGGCCGTATCATTTATTATATAGAGAAATCATTCAGAGACGAAAACGTAAATGAAAATGGATAAAAAACTTAAAGAATTTGTCCAGGAATTTGTTGAAGAATCCACCTTGCTGAAAACGGAACCATTAACAGAGAACTAGCAGCGTTAAAGCGAATCTTCAATCTTGCAGCAAGACAGACACCACCAAAGGTTGACCGTGTGCCGTATATTCCTATGCTTGCAGAAAGCAACGTAAGGCAGGGATTCTTTGAGCATGCTGAATTTCTAGCATTTAGGGAAGCATTACCGGCTTATTTAAAGGGGGTCGTTACATTCGCATATAAAACAGGATGGCGGGTGTCTGAAATAACTTCCCTAACATGGAAACAAGTTGATGTTGACAATGGCATTGTTCGCCTTGAATCAGGCACAACAAAGAATAAAGAAGGTCGGATGGTTTATCTTGATGATGAACTGCTTACCATCTTTAAGCAACAACGGGATTGCCGGACACAGCATAAAAAGTTACTTCCTTATGTCTTTGTCAATGAAACAGGAACCGACAGAATAAGAGATTTCAGGGGTTCATGGGAAAGAGCGTGTAATGAAGCTGGAATAGGAAAAAAATTATTCCATGACTTCAGAAGAACGGCAGTAAGAAACATGGTTCGGGCAAATATTCCAGAACGTGTTGCAATGATGGTTTCTGGACATAAAACACGGAGTGTTTTTGAACGATACAACATAGTCAATGATACAGACCTTAAACTCGCCTCACAGAAACAAGAAACCTACCTTCAGGCACAGAACGGGCACAATTTGGGCACAATAGTAAAAATTGAAAAGAAAAGAGGTTTAGCAGAAAATGGTTAAACACCTTGATTTTACTGGTGCCTGGGGCGGGAATTGAACCCGCACAGCCTCAAGGACCGAGGGATTTTAAGTCCCTTGCGTCTACCAATTCCGCCACCCAGGCATGAGAATTTACAAATACGTGAAGCGATTCGGCTTATATTATTTTTGCATTGTACTGTCAAGGTCTTACTAATCAACTTTTTGCTCAAAGTTTTTTGTTTCTTGAAAATTTGATAACTTATATGATAAACAAAAGCCCCATCCACAAAGTAAGGAACAAGACATGCAAGAAATTGATCTCATCGTCACTGGCGGGAAAGCGCTTTTGCTCGATCCTGAAAATACGTGCCTTGATCGCGCCTCTGTAGTTATAAACGCAGGCGATATAGTCGCTGTTGGTCACACTGAACAAATAGCAAAACAATATTGCGCTAAACAAACCATCTTTGCACAAGATTCACTGATTATGCCCGGCTTTGTCAACTCTCACACGCACGCGGCCATGACTTGTTTCCGCGGCATCGCTGATGATCTTGATCTGATGGATTGGCTCAATAATTACATCTTTCCGGCTGAAGCCAGAAATGTGAATAAAGAACTTGCCTACTGGGGATCGCTTCTTGCAGCCGTCGAAATGATCAAATCTGGCACCACTACCTTTTGCGATATGTATATATTTGAAGATGAAACCGCCCGGGCGGCCAAAGCCGCAGGCCTCCGCTGTCTTATCGGCGAAGTGCTCTTTGATTTTCCTTCGCCCAATTTTAAAACCCCTGAAGAAGGTTTAGCTTACACCCGCGCACTCATCGAAAAATGGGCCGACGATCCGTTGATCAACATCATCGTCGAGCCGCACGCGCTTTATACCTGCTCCCCTGCCCTGTTGATCGAGGCCAAAAAACTTGCTGATAATTATCATGTTCCTCTGGGATTTCATCTTTTGGAAAACGCTGCCGAGAAAAAACAGCTTGAAGAAATATTTGGAAAAGGCGCTGTATCGTTTCTTAAAGATATCGGCTATCTTAACGAACGGCTTATCGCTTTTCATTGCGTTTGTCTGTCGGAAGAAGATATTAAATTGTTTGCTGATAACGGCTGTAAAGCCGGTCATAATCCGGCCAGTAATATGAAACTCGCGAGTGGTGTAGCTCCAATACCCGAAATGATTGAAGCCGGAATTACCGTCGGTCTTGGAACCGACGGCTGCGCCAGTAATAACAATCTGGATATGATCAAGGAAATGTCCATAACCGCCAAGCTCCACAAAGTCACCAGATTCGATCCGACGGTTATGGACGCAAAAACAGTCGTACGCATGGCCACTATTGAAGGTGCAAAAGCTCTCGGCATGGAAAAGACAATAGGCTCTCTGGAAGCAGGCAAAAAAGCCGATATTATTGTTATCAGCTTGGACAAACCGCATTTGACGCCGCTTTATAATGAGTATTCGCATCTTGTTTACGCGATGAGCGGCGCTGATGTTGACACAGTATTAATCAACGGTAAAATCGTCATGGAAAATCGTAAACTGTTGACTATCAACGAAAAGGAAGTTATGCAAAAAGTTAGAGACATTGCCGTAAAGGTAAAACAAAGTCTTCGGGAATACAGGAGGTAGTGAAAATTTATGAGATTAAATAATTACTATATCCACCATAAGTTGATTATTATTTTAATCTTGTTGTTCCCTATAAGTTCTATAGCGACAGTGAAGGAAGTCACCCTCTTCCCTAATTCCGCGAAAATATCGGAAACAGCAAAAATTAATCCTCAATGTGATAAAGGAAAATGCATCTCTGTTATTACCCTGCCCTCACAGGCTGATTCGGAATCGCTTGTTGTTTCACTTCCAGCGCAAAGTCACGTAAAAATTGAAGATGTGCAGGTAAAACCGGTTCCGGTTCAGGATGAAACAAAAATTGCCGAACTGCGCAAGCAAATTGCCGGATTAGAAGCGAGTAAAAAAGAAATGCAGGCAAAGTTGCAGGCGCTCGAAGTACAGCTTCAGTTCTGGCAGGCACAAACAAAAGCAAAAACAAAAACACTTGCCGATACCAATAAATTAGCCGACGCCATTGGAAAAAATGTCCGTAGGGCTAATCAGGAAAAATTCGCCGTCGAAACACAATTGGAAAAATCCGACAAAAACATTAAAAAACTTCAGGATGAATTAAATCAGATCGCCGGCAAAAAAGAAACTGCCTGGGAAATGACATTAACAACATCCGGCGTTGACCAAAATGAAATAATCTTTTCCTACACCTACTCACTTGCCGGTTGCGGCTGGCTTCCTCTTTATCGCATTGAAGCCCTCCCCGTCGTTAAAAGCGTTTCTTTTTTCTGGGAGGCGGAAATATGGCAATCTTCTGGTGAAGACTGGAAACAAGTGCAGTTAAACGTAGCCACGTTGCAACCGGTAATAAATGTTAATCCTCCTGAAATACCGGCATGGATTATCAAGCCGCGTGTGCTTTATAAAGCATCACGAAAAAACGATGCTGCCGCCGCATCGTTAATGCAGAAAGAAGCATCTGACAATGAAGACCTTGGCGCCATGCCTACGGAAACCCAAAACACAACTTATTCTGTTTGGTCACTGGGTAAAAAGAATATTCCGGCCGGTAACCGGCAGCGCCTGAAAATCAAAGATGAATCATGGCCCGCTGAATTTCTTTTTCTGGCGCGTCCCGCTATAAATCCGCAAGCTTTCGTCCGTGCTTCGGTTAAACTGGATAAGCCCGCCGAAATACCTCCCGGGCAGGCGATCTTCGTTATTGATGGAGCGATATTGGGCAAACGTGAATTTTCCTTTACCGGCTCCGAGGGAGAACTTTTCTTCGGAACAAGTCCGCTGATTTCCGTCACTAGTTCGACAATAGCCGACCAGTCCGATACAAAAACTATTTTTCAGGATAAACAAACCCGAAGCTGGCAATGGCTTATTGAGGCAAAGAATTCCAGCAATGCCGATATCAAACTGCGTATCGAAGAGCCGGTCCCTCAGGCGCGTAACAAAAAAATACACCTAAACTTTAAGCAGAATCCGGACCCGGCGGAAAAAGACCACTCTAAATTCGTCTGGATTCTGGATGTGCCCGCAGGACAGAAAAAAACTATTCAGAACAATATTGAACTGGAAGCACCTATCGATATGAATATTGATTTTGGCTGGCGTTAGTTTCCCTCTGATCTTAAGGCAAGGTTTCTTTTTCAAAGGGAATATGATGTTGTCATTCGTATTCTTCCAAATACCGTTCAATGTAACCGCGCACGCTTTCTTTGGGTTGAAATATTCCAAAGTGACCTTCGCAAAGAATATCCGCATTGAGAGCCAGCAAAGCGTTCATTGATTTTTTCCATGCTTCAATATCGGAACAAAAAGCTGCGTGAAAGGGCCCGTGAATGTCTTGCCCGAAAAGAACCCTCTTCTCTTCCCTGTCCAGATAAAGAGAAATAGAACCGGGCGTATGGCCGGGCGTGTGCAGGCAATGCATTTCTTCCTCTCCAAATTTTAATATTTCTTGGGAACCGCATAGTTTCCGGTCAACTTTAGTCGGCGGAAATGTTGTGCCATACCAGTTTGCTGCTGTTTTGAGAGAATCACCGCTTTCCACTGCCTTCGCGTCCAGTTCGTGAATCAAAATTTTTATGCCATATTGTTTTTGAAAGAAAGGCACCGAACCTATATGGTCTAAATGACAATGCGTTAATATCAGATTTGAAATATTGGCGGGATTAAGCCCTAGCATTTCAATATTGCGCACAATCTGAGAAGCGCTTCTACCGGCACCCGCGTCAATCAAAACCAGATCACCGGCAAAATCGATCAGGTATATCGCCGCGTCATCGGCTGATGTTATATTGGGACCGCCGATTAAATAAATGCCGCTTATTATTTCTTCAGTGTTTATTCTCATGAAAATATTTTTAAGGTTGGAAAGTGCCGATGATTTCGTTAACGTCTTTTATTTTGTTATCGGAAAGATAATTTTTTATCCCTTCGATAATTTCCATTGTGGCGTGGGGATTGACAAAATTGGCCGTGCCGATTTGTACTGCTTTCGCTCCCAGAATCAAGAATTCCAGCGCATCTTCAGCCGTCATTATGCCGCCGATGCCGATGACCGGAACGGAAACTCTTTGAACAACCTGCCAAACCATTCGCAGGGCCACAGGTTTTATCGCCGGGCCGGATAATCCGCCGGTAATATTTTTCAGATGCGGCCCTCTTGTTTTTAGATCAACGGACATGCCCATTAAAGTATTGATTAATGATACAGCGTCTGCTCCCGCTTTTTCCACAGCTTCCGCGATTACCGCTATATCCGTGACATTGGGGGTAAGCTTGACTATGACGGGCAAACCGGTTTCACCTTTTACCGTGCGCGTCACTCTGGCGGCAATTTTCGGATCAGAACCGAAACTCACCCCGCCTTTCCTTACATTAGGACAGGAAATGTTTACTTCCAAGGCGTGTACACCTTTTGCCACATTTAGCTTCTTTGCCACTTTTTTATATTCATCGTAAGTCTCACCGTAAATGTTGGCAATAACCGCTACATCGTATTTACGCAGGAAGGGAAGTTTTTCCTCGATAAAAACATCCACTCCGATATTCTGCAAACCAACTGCATTGAGCATGCCGCCAGTTGTTTCCATGATTCGCGGCGACGGATTTCCCAACCGTGGTTTCAGCGATAAACCTTTGACAACAACGGCACCCAACACGTTTAAATCAACATAACCGGCATATTCCTCGCCGTAACCGAAAGTGCCCGACGCCGTCATTATCGGATTTTTCAATTTTAATCGCCCCAGATTTACGGCCATTTGCGGAGATATTTTTGATTTCATTGTTTTTCCCAATTATTGTGAGACTCAAATTTTAAAAGTGAAACACATTAAAATTTGTAAGTCGAACAATCCCGCCAACAGCGGAGGGTTGAACATCCCTGTAGCAAGAAAATTTCCAAAGCTTGCTACGGGATTTCATACCCGTGATTCTCAGATAATATCCGCCAGATTAAATACCGGGCCATCAGCACAAACCAGTTTGTAACCGAATACGCCTTTTTTATCTTTTACTGCCACCGCGCACCCCATGCAGGCTCCATTGCCGCAGGCCATGCGCTCTTCCAACGATACCTGACAGTTGAATTTACTTTTATTCAATATTTTCGCCAGCGACTTGAGCATTTCTTTGGGACCGCAGGCGTAAATGGAAGTATTGTCCGGCGAAAACTTCTTCAAGTCCTTTTGAAAAACCTGCGTGACCAAACCTTTCGCTCCCAACGTTCCATTATCGGTGCAAACGATAATATCGCGACAAAGCTTTTTCAATTTATCCAAACCGACCACAGCGGAAGCTCCCTGAAAACCCAGATATACAGTCATCGCTGACAGAGAACAATCAGCTCTGCGGCATAAATCTTCGATCAGTAATGACAGGGGAGCGATGCCTATCCCTCCGGCAATAAAAATAATGTTTTTTTTAACAGTCTGAATTTCAAATCCGTTACCCAGTGGCCCGTGAATTTCCACTTGAGAACCTTCAATCAGTCCAGCCAGAATTTGTGTTCCCTTGCCCACAACACGATAGAGCATTTCAAGCAAGCAGTAATTTCTCCTGCGGGAAAAGGAATAAATACTGATGGGGCGGGAGAGGAACGGGTCATTCAATCCGGCAATGCGAATCATGACAAACTGACCCGGCAGCGGATTTTCAAAGGAAGAGGCAACTTTCACTTTCATCAGAAAGCAATCTTCCTGAATTTCTTCGTTGCTTGAAATTTCCCCGATGTAAATGTCTTTGGTCATTTTAACCTGATAAATATAATTCATTTAATTAGATTGCCGCGTCGTAACCTAATAACCTGAATAACCTGAAGGTCACGCAGTATCATACGATGTCATCATGACGCAAGGCGCTTCTCGTAATGACACATTACAAAATTACCTCTTTATGTCCGCCCACATGATTAAGGCGTCTTCATGAGTGTCCGTGTAATAAAGCGGTCTTATTCCTTTTACTACAAAACCGCATTTTTCGTAAAGCTTTATTGCTTCGGTATTTGATTTTCTTACTTCCAATATCTGCTCTTTAATTTCATTTTTCCCTGCGATTTCTGCCATTGCTTCCATAAGATTAAAAGCAAGACCTTGCCTTCTATACTCTTTTTTTACCGCCAGATTGTGCAAATGAACTTCATCGGCCACCAGCCAGAAAATAATATAGGCGACGATTACACTTTTTTCCTTAACGTTTATCCGCGCAGCAATACACACGGAATGAGTGCTGCCTAGTTCTCTGGTAAACATGCTCTCCGTCCAGGGTGATGGAAATGACTCTCGCTCAATATCCAGCACCTCCGGCAGGTCAGTCTTATTCATCAGATCGATTGTCACCTTAAGGGCATCTTTTTCACAAGACATGGAAAAGTTCCAAAAGCATGGCTACAACTAAAAATATCGCGCAAAAAACGGGAATTGCTCTCTGAAGTTTTAGCATATTAGCGGCCACGGCAATCCCCAACAGCGGCAGAAAATAATAGGTAAAAGAAAGTGCTGATATGACCGTCGCATTTAATTTAGGATAGAGCCAGATTACAGAAGGAATAAAGATCACTAGACTTGCCAAAACATAAATGACATCGAATAAAAATACTGTAATTAACCCTAAATAATTTTTTTGTTCTATTCCCCGGATATTATTATTTTTTGCATCTACCAACGCCAGATCGGAAAGAGTGTCGTTGGATTTAATGATCAGGATATCCATCTGCTTGGCTAATATTCCGCAAGGAATGGATATAAGTATAGAAAACGCAATTAATTCGGGAGATATGCCTCCCAATTTTTGACTGACAATTACGGCCGTTGAAGTCGCCACAACAGCAGTTATGGAATCGTTGGGAGGAATGTAAGTTCCTATGGGGATGCGATTAATCCAGAAAAGTTCGACAAATGCTCCTATGACCAATCCTGCATAAGGATTATGCAAAAGCAGTCCGATAATAGGAGCAATGATAACCGGCCGGGAAATCATGGCTTGAATAAAAACACGATCAAGACATAACAGGCCGCCGCAAAAAGATGCTAAAATAATTTCTGTAAACAAGTGGAGTCACCTCCTGCGGATTGCTGTGCATTCCTTCCCTGCTTGGAGCCGGATGATTCCAAGTTGCGAGATCGAAGACCTTTATGGTTTTGTATTCCAACAATCCTTCAGGGCTTCCTTAATATCAATAGCCTTTCCCTTCGGTATCCCTTTTAATTCAACAACAACCCGGGGATCTTCCAATAGATTTTTAATACATTTAATTTCTTCATCACATAAAAAGACTGAAGGGGAACAACAAATCTTGTACTTATTATTATAAACATTACCGATATTCAACTTATCAAAATGAAACCCCTGATTAAAAGCATCGCACGCATCAGCAATATTTCTAAATAATACTATAGTTTTTTTCCCGTCACCATGGGTAAAAACAAAATTTTTTACAAAATCATTTACAGAATTGATAATTACTTCGATTTCGCTGGGCACGGCCATTCTGATTATGGTCTCGAAAAAGGAATCACCAGCTACTTTATTGTCAACAACAATAATACATTTTGCCCTGACGTGGGGTACCCATGCTTCCAATATTTGACCGTGGACAAGCCTGCTGTCAACTCGAACCAAAGCTATGTTAAAATCTTTCGCCAAGTGGAGCCTCCTGTGGCGGGAGTCGAAGGCTCCCTGTAATAATGAGACCCAAACTTCATAAACAGATTGCATACCCTCAGGGTCACGCGCTGAAGGTTGCATGTCGAACCAATTACATTAGCTGAAAATGAGTAAAACGAAATTTGCAGCTAATGTAATTGATGAAACTCAAATATTACAAGCGTAGTGCCGTAATATTTGCAAGTTGAATTCATCCCTCGAAACAGAGGATAACGTAATCTCCCACTGGTTATAGTCGCGGGATTAATTAGCTGCTAGCTTTCTTGCTTAAAATTTCGCTGGCCAGCATAATATTTTTTTCCCCGTAATTTTTAATAAGGCAGGCAAAGTCCCGTAAAGTCATATCTTCTTTAACTTCAGACAATTTGAGCACCATTGGTAAATTAACTCCGGTAAGAACTTCAACTTTTCCTTCCTTAATAAAAGAAAGCGAAATGTTGGAAGGTGTTCCGCCAAAAAGATCTGTAAGAATCAACACGCCCTTTCCTTTATCCAGTTTTTTTATGGCATTGCTGATTTCTTTTTTTAAATCTTCAACATTTTTTGTCTGATCAACACTAATATGTAATATATCTTCTAACGGCCCTTTGATCAATTCTGCGGATTTTATCAATTCACTTCCCAGGTTACCATGCGTAGTAATAAGTGCACCTATCATTATTACCCCCCCTTAAAACGCGTTTAAACAATTAATCTACCCTTGCTTGCGTTATACTCTTAAATTAAAGCGGTAAGCTAATGGATTGCACAACAATTGTCAAGATTTATGAAAGGATTCTTTGAAGTATAATGTTAAATATTTCCCATCTTGTAACTTATTGTATTAGCTTGGAATTAGACAACATTTCTTTTAAGGGATTTTGCAGAGCGTCAGTTAGGCCGGATTGACGGGAGATGCGTCTTGAAATCGCCCTCTTCAATAAATCCTCACCCGTCCATATATCTACGACTTTGCGCGCACGGGTAATTCCTGTATAAATAAGTTCCCTCGTTATCAGAGGAACATCGCGGTCAGATAAAATAAGCAGAACTCGCTCAAATTCCGATCCCTGACTTTTGTGGACGGTCATCGCCCAAACTGTTTCATGTTGAGGTAACCTTGCCGGTAAATATTTTCGCAGACAATTGTGTTCGTCACGAAAAAAAGCGCGCAGTTGGTCATTTTCATCAGAGTCCTTCAAGATAATACCGACATCGCCGTTAAATAAACGCAAGCGGTAATCATTCTGTAAAACCATAATTGGCATTCCTTCGTAAAAAACATCCCGCGTTTTGATCAGTCCCGCGTCCCGGAGAATTTTCTCTACATAGACATTCATCCTTTCCGTGCCCCAAATTCCCATGCGCAAAGCGCATAAAATACGGAATTTTTCGAATAGATTAAAAATATTTTCCGGGATATCGCTGCCGGAAACTGCCGCTTTCAAGTATTCATTATAGCGTTCAACGACTATTTCGCCAAAGAGTTCAAATAAATTTTCACTTTCAGCCAATTAAATCCAATGAATATCCGGATATTTCCCCGATCGCAATAATTCCACGGCGTCCTGAAAATCGCCGTTATTAACGGTTTGACTCAACAGGCCAATGCCGCTTTGACCAGGAAAACGATAATTTTTTTGCAAATGTATAATGTTATCTTGAATCCCTGCAGTTAAATTACCTGATTCAATTTCTCCACCAGACAGAGAAGAAATCTCCCGGGCGAATTCCGGAGAAAAAATGTTAGGAGTACCTTGACTGCATATATCTCCTAAAACTGCTCCGACTTCAACAGATGCTAATTGATCCTTATCTCCTAACAAAATTAAACTCGCTTCTGAAGACAAGGCGGCAATCAATTTAGCCAGAAGGGGTAAATCTACCATCGAGGCTTCATCAATTACAACAAGATCATAAGGCAATTGATTTTTTTTATTGAATCGGAAATAAGGTGAATTATTGATAGAGCCTAAAAGGCGATGAATTGTTTGCGCCTCATTGGGTATCATCTCTTTTATCGCGGCTATGCAATTTAATTTCTCCTTTGTTTTTTTGATGGATTCCTGCAGACGTGCGGCAGCTTTACCGGTAGGCGCAGCCAAAGCGATCCGCAAAGATCTATTCTCCATATCCAGAATCAGCGCCATAATTCTCGTAATAGCCGTTGTTTTTCCTGTTCCCGGACTGCCACTGATCACAAGAAATTTTTTCGATAGGGCGGCAACAGCGGCAATTTTTTGCCAATTGATTCTCTGTCCGGGAATTTCATCAAAGTACAGATTCAGCTTTTCTTGAAGTTTAAATTTATCTGTCTTTATTTCATTAGTTTTATTACTGTTGGCGGAAATATAATCAGCGATATCTTTTTCATATTGCCAGTAGCGTTGCAAATAAAGGCGGGATTTTTCATCCAGAATTAAGGGCTTAAAATCACCAGGCACTCCTACGCAGGATGTTGATTTTAGAGAAGCAAGCCACGTTTGTAGTTGTGGACATTCAATGATATCTTTCCCATCTTCACTTTTGAAAATAATCTTCCCGGCAAGATCGTTCAAATCCAAACAAATATGTCCATCTCTTATGCACCGGCTAACCAATGCCGCCGCCAAAAACAAGCATTCTTTATTTTCCTGAGTGAAAGATGAAATAAAACGGCCAAAATGAATATCCATGGAAGAGAAATAGTTGTTAAAGGAATAATTAATTTTTTTCATTCACAACTCTTATTTTTTTCCATTTTTAGGGATAACAGCGCAAGCATATCCTTCAAAGCAATAATGCCTTTTAACTGATCTCCTTTGACGACAAGCAACCGGCTATTCCCTGTGCGATTCATGATCGCCAGTGCTTTATTGGCGTCTTCCTCCGGATCTACGGTTGTTTCTTCATTGCAGGGCAGAGCAACTGCTCCTACGGTATATTGGGCCCACTCCTCTCGCGGAATTGACGCTACCTGTTTTATGGAAATACAGCCCGTTAATTTACCAAAAGAAAGCACAGGATACATCTGAAAATTGTGCTTATACACGTAATCACGAATGAATTCTTCCAATGATATGGAACGCGGTACGGTAACGGGATCCTTAACCATCAGTTCATTAACTTTTTTTGCGTTAAAAAGGTTGTGCGCTAAAAGTTGCTGGTAGGACATTTGTGCCGTCGAACGGAGAAACAGGCCAATCAAAAACCACCACAGTCCACCTACAAAATTACCGCTGATGATGTAAACGATTCCCATAATGATTAATAAAATCCCAAACCCGGACCCTATTTGCGCGGCAATACCTGTTGCCCAGCGTATATCTTTTTTCCAGATCCAAAGGGCCGAACGCAATATTCTTCCGCCATCCAAAGGGAAAGCAGGGATTAAATTAAAAATCGCCAAGACTATATTTAACCAAGTCAAGTAATTTAAAACACCATTGATTGTCACTGGCCAGCCGTTTTTTTCTCCAAAAGTGTAGAGCAAAAACGAGAGAAACCCGATTAAAAAACTGCAAAGCGGTCCTACTATCGCCATCATAAATTCAGCTTTAGGACTAGGAGGATCATTCTCCATATGGGCAACACCGCCAAAAATGAACAGAGTTATTCCCTTCATGGATATCCCATAATATCTGGCTACAAGAGAATGAGTTAATTCATGAACAACTATGGATAAAAAAAGTCCGACCGCACCGGCAACTCCCATCCACCAATAAGCAGCAGGGGGAAGATCTTTGTAATATTCAGGGAAAAGGCCGCTTGCCAAGGACCAGGTGATCAAAGCCGCTAAGAGTAACCAGCTTATATCAAATTTAACTTCAAACCCAAAAACTTTGAAAAGGCTTATGGGACGGCCAAACATAAAAAACTCCTAATTACAATGTTTCTTCAATAAGTTACCTGTTGCAAGATGAAAATTAATGTTTTAAATAACATTTTATGTAAAAAAAGTTTACTAAAATAAAGTATTCTAATATTACAGAAAAAAATTGACAACTATCAAGTTTTTAAGTTATTTTTACCGTGAATTTATTGATCTTCCTCATCTACCGGATAATCAAGCTGAGGTAACTATAATGTTTAAATCTAAAATATTATTGCCGCTGGCGCAGGCACAAAGAGAAAATCACGGGTATGAACACCAAAGCAAGCCGTAGAAACAGATCCTGCAGTAAGCTGCGGGGTATTAAACCCTCCGCTACGCGGGATTGTTTAACTTACCAATTCCGACTTGTGACCTTTAAGTTATGCGCTTCGCTTTCGGAATTGAAGTTTCAACAATAAACGTTTAAAAAAAAACTTTGTACGGTGGGGGCATATATGAAAAAATATCTATTCTTGTTGATACCATTATTTTTCTTTCTTTATGGAACGGCAAATGCCACTTTTTATACATGGGAAGATGAAAACGGAGCTACGCAAATAACAGATTATCCTCCTCCGCAGGGCAAATCGGCAAAGGATGTTCAAGTTCATAAATATGAATCCGATAATTTAACAGACTTGCAAAATACTGAGGAGCAGGGATCATCGTCCAAAGACAACAAATCAAAATCTCAGAAAAAACCGGAAGTCGTCCTTTATACCAAAAACGATTGCAATGATTGCGACAAGGCACGGGAATTTTTGAAATCAAAAAATATTCTTTTTACTGAATACAATATGGACACTGATAAGACCTCTGCCGCACGAAGAAAAGAAGTCGATGATAGTGAAGACGTCCCCTTTGCGATCATCAATAAAAATCAAGTATTTGGATTTTCGGAAAGCGTTTATAATAGAGCGTTAAAAATTAATCTCTCACAGTAGAAGGGTGAAACCAATCCCTGATTCATCCAAATGATAAACACAATTTATTATTATACAGGAACGGGAAACTCCCTATGGACAGCAAAAAACTGTCTGAGATATTAGGGGATACTGAACTTATTCCCATAACCCTTGCCGGTAAAGGCTTAATTCATTCTAATTCAGAAAACATCGGTCTTATCTTGCCTGTTCATATCTGGGGAATACCTTTCCGGGTTATTGATTTTTTGAATCGTTTGGAAACTGATTTTACAAAATACTGGCCTTTCTGCTTGCTGTCACTGCAAGCGTTTGGGCAACGCCAGTTACCTTCACTCCTGATGTATCGGCGTCGTTAGTAAATGTCTCTGATGATGCGAACTATGGAAATATGACTGGAGCATTGGTTTTGGCTGCTACTTCATTCACTCTGGCCGACAACAGTACTCAAACAATTGATTTTTTCACACTCACCGCCAGCGGTCTTGCTTTGAATAAAGATTATACCGTTGTAGCAACACTTGCCTTTTCAGCCCCTCCTATCGAAGGTACAGGAACTGGTGGTGGAACATTCTCTACTCTTTGCGGCGTTATTTCCGGAGGAACTCTTACTTGGGATCCTAACACAGTCCCCGATTATTTTACTCTCGCTGATGGCAATGAAATCAAGATCGACTTTCAGAATGGGTCTGCGATGGGATTAGGCAGTACAGCAACAATTCATGCCTATGTAACCAATTTGGGAAGTGCCACCGCCGTACCCGAACCCACTACCATCCTACTTCTTGGGTTTGGATTAATCGGCTTGGCAGGAATCAGGAGAAAGCTTGAGAAATAACTGAACACTGAAACGTTTTAATTGCAGAAAGGCAGGGTCTATTGACTCTGCCTTTTTTATTATTCATGTCTCAATGATTACCATTTGGAATCATACAATCACTGCCAAAATTAAATTTTAACAAGTACAGAAAGAAAGCGATTTTATATAAATATTCTCAAGCCGGATAAAGACTTGTTGATTTTTGTTTCCACGAAATGTAATCCGCCAATTTTTTAATCCCGTCACTGGGTGGTGTATTGAAGAATTCCACGCCCGCCTCATAAGACTCATCCTCAAAGACGACTTTGATCCATTTTACTTTTCCGATTACGGTAATAATTTGACGCAGAGTTTTTAATGTCATTTCCATGATGAGAAGGGTATCAATGGGCAAAAAAATATGGGCATTAATTCTGGCACCGGAAACAGAAACATCCTTGCTATAGTTATAGAAGA
>Ga0209777_10003480_pt1 | contig 19486 bp, 21 predicted proteins | sample FrelakmetHBP12HB_FD_187147 | JGI IMG/M metagenome (GOLD analysis project Ga0209777, IMG submission 187147) | Freshwater lake sediment microbial communities from the University of Notre Dame, USA, for methane emissions studies -HBP12 HB (SPAdes)... | ecosystem: Environmental > Aquatic >...
TGGTCGCGCTGGTGGGTGAATCGGGTAGCGGAAAGACGACCACCATCCGGATGATCGCACGCCTGATCCAGGTGACGCGAGGTGAGATATTCTTTGAGGGTGCAGATATTTTAAAAACCGAACCACGTCGGGCCTCTATGGACTACCGCAGTAAAGTCCAATTGATATTTCAGGATCCATTCGCTTCGTTAAACGCCGTTCACAACATCGAGCATCACCTGGCCCGACCTCTTATTATCCACAAGAAAGCCTCCGGGCGGCAGGAAATTCATGAGCGTGTTTGCGACCTGCTTGAGACCGTCGAACTCAAACCGGCCGCAGAGATTGCAGGTCGCTACCCGCATCAACTCTCTGGCGGACAACGTCAGCGCGTGGCCATTGCGCGCGCCTTAGCCGTCGATCCGGAGCTGATCCTGGCCGATGAACCGATCTCCATGCTAGATGTTTCCATCCGCATGGGCGTGCTCAACCTGATCGAACGGCTCAAGGAGGAACGCGATATCTCCTACGTCTACATCACACACGACCTGGCATCCGCCCGCTATATCGGTGACCTGATCATAGTTATGTACGCAGGGCACATTGTCGAGAGCGGCGATGGAGAGGCGCTCATGCACTCAGCAGCCCACCCCTACACCCAACTATTGCTGTCCGCCGTTCCAAACCCGCATGCCGGCCTGCGCACGGATAAAGCGATCGGTGCGCGCGGCGAAGTCCCCTCCCTTATCGACCCACCAGCGGGTTGTCCCTTTGCGGCCCGCTGCACGAAGGTGGTGAATGCCTGCCGGAAGGTCATGCCCGGGCAGACGGTTGTCCAGCCCGGCCACTGGGTGCGCTGTCACCTGTATGACCCAGGCGGTAATTCGTAAGTTTGGAATCTACAAGAAGGAGAGAGATCATGGCAAGCTTCTGCTAAAAAAAAGCGTGACAAATCAAAGACAGAATATAATGTATTTACATTTCTCTGTTAGGACACAAACATGACGCTCTCCCTCTCCGGCAACTGGCGCTACTGCACTGAAGATAACCCCGACTTCGCCCAACCCGGTTACGATGATTCTGCCTGGAAAACGATGTTCATCCCCGCCAACTGGTTCCTGGGAGGACTTGACCATCACGGTGTTGTGTGGTTCCGCTATGAATTCCGCCACCGTACACGCGGTGAGTATACTGCCATCCATTTCGACGGCGTGGATTATTTTGCGGATATGTACCTGAACGGCGTGCACCTTGGACACCATACCGGCTATTTCAACCCTTTCACCTTCGATGTGACCGAATCACTTTATTCCGGGAAAAACATTCTGGCCGTGCGCGTTGAAAGTCCTTACGAAACACCCGGACCAGATGGCTGGTATTTGCGCAAGCGCCTCATCAAGGGTGTGCTAAACCACCATGACTGCCGCCCAGGCGGCGGTTGGGATGCAGTCGGCCAATCCTATAACACCGGCGGAATCTGGAACCGGGTGTATCTCGAGGAGCACGGGGCAGTCACTATTGACCGTCTGCTCCTGCGCGCGGACATGGACTCGCAACCCCTCACCCTATACGCTGAACTTACACTGCGGAACAGGACCCGGAAACGACGCACCCGGCTCGAGTTCCGCTACACCCCGGAGAATTTCAAAGGCAAGGCACAGTCTGCCAAGTTCACTCTGGAACTGCCCGAAGGTGAAAGTGTCCACTCGCTTCAGCTACCTGTCAAAGACATCCGTCCCTGGCAGCCTTGGGACCGGGGCTTTCCACACCTGTACAATGTCTCAGTTTCACTGGTTGCCTCCAAGCAGATCGTCTCCCGCTCCAGCCTGTTTGGTTTTCGCACCGTTCAGGTGGAAACAGGCTTTCACTGGTTAATCAACAGCCAATCTTACTTTCTACGCGGCTCGAACTACCTGCCTTCCCAGTGGCTGGCGGAAACGCTTTTCCCGGAAGCAGCCAGCGGCAAGGACCACCCTTTTGGCGGCGGCGCGGGGGGTGATTTCTACGCCCGCGACATAGCCCTGGCAAAGCAAGCCAATTTAAACCTCCTGCGCGTCCACGCCCACGTTCTGCCGACCGAATTTCACGAAGCTTGTGACCGGGCCGGGATGCTTGTTTGGCAGGATTTCCCATTCCAATGGGGCTATTCGGACGAGCTTGAGTTCCACGTCGAAGCCGGGAACCAGATGCGGGAGATGATTACTTTACTATACAACCACCCCTCCATCGTTACCTGGTGCTGTCACAACGAAAGTCCATGGGATGCACCCTGGATGGCGGGGCAGGCGGGAGGGATTTATGATCCAGCCCACAACCGTGACCTGGATGCGAACCTGGAGGCGGTTGTTCGCGAACTCGATCCGACGCGCTATGTCCACCGCAACTCCGGCACCGGCGATGGGCATGTCTATCCCGGCTGGTACGTGGGTCACTGGCGCGATTTCCAGGATACTCCTGGGGCACCATTTGTCACCGAGTACGGGGCGCAAGGTCTGCCAGTTATACAAAATATCCAGCGCATGTTGCCCCAGTTCGGACCGGATGCCGGGTACGCCGAATTGGTCCGCTTCAAACGCTGGCTCGACTCTCAGAAACAGATCAGTAACACCACAAAAACACTGATAAAGTTTGGCACAGTCCTGTGGAATTTGACCGAAAAAAAACACTGGAAACTCATACAGGAGTGGATGAAAGGCTGGGGCATAAAGATCGAGCGCTCCGCTTACACGAACATTCCACCCATCAGTAAAACGCCGGAAGAGCTACGCCATGCCCGTGAGATCTGGGAAACCTGGCGCTTCCACGACTTCCAACCGGCAGAGACCTTCGATAACGGGATCGCTCCGGGTGTCTCGCTGGACCAATTTATCGCCAACAGCCAGGCATATCAGGGTTATCTTATTCAATATGCCACAGAATGCTACAGGCGCGCCAAGTATGCCAAAGTTACCGGCATCATACACTTCGATTTCATCGATCCCTGGCCCGCCGTGACCTGGTCGGTGGTGGATTACTGGCGAACCCCCAAGCCCGCCTTTGACGCCCTGCGGCGTTCCATGCAGCCTGTTCTGCCTAGTTTCCGGCTACCGGAAAATATGGAAGCCGGCAAGGCAATCCTAAGTTCATTCTGCGTCGTCAACGACTTATCGCAAGCCTTCCCAAGAGCCACCTGCGAGTGGCGTCTGGAAGGCGTGATAGGCGATCTCGCTTCCGCCACCTTCCCAATTGACATCCCTGCTGATGGCGTCTCGGCAGAGACTAAATTGACCCTGCCATCGCTCGGCCCAGGGAAGTACAAATTATTTGTAACCGTGACCTCGAGCAGAAAAACACTCGGTGAAAACTGGTACGAATTGATCGTCCAATAACCGCGATCCCTTAAGAATAGGTACAAGGGATGCGAAGAACACGAAGTAAATTCGTGTTTATCCAATATGGTGGTTCCTATGACTATCCCAACCAAGATTGTTGTTATCGGCGCAGGCAGCGCTTCCTTCGGGGAAAACACTCTCTCTGCCCTGGTGCGTAGTAAAAAACTGCGCGGCAGCATACTGGCCCTCGTTGATCACAATCCCGAAACGCTTAATACGGTAAAGCGTCTGGCCGAACGGCTCAATCGAGAGTGGGATTCTGGCATCACCATCGCCGTCTACACCCATTATCAGGAAGCCCTCGAAGGCGCGAGTTTTGTCGTCTCGGCCATCGAAGTTGGGGCACGTGAAGGATTATGGAGAAAAGACTTTGAAATCCCGCTCAAATACGGGGTCCGGCAACCGTATGCCGAGAATGGCGGTCCGGGTGGTTTTGCCCACGCAGCCCGTAATATCGGTCCGGTGATGGGGATCGCCCTTGATATGGAGCAGGCCTGCCCGGATGCCTGGTTCATCAATTTCACAAACCCCATGATCCGCATCTGCGACGTTGTCAACCGTCACACCAAAATCAAGGCCGTCGGTCTATGCCACCAGATATTCATTGGCTACACGATGGTGGGTATTGCCCTAGCAAAAGATCTGGGCATAACGATTCCAGATGGTATTATCGGTATGAACGCTGATCCCATGCAGGCCCCGCTCCACAACCAGGTCAAAACGCAAATCGTTCCACGTGTGGATATTCGCGCCGCCGGCTTGAACCACTTCTCCTGGATCATCTCCATCTGTGACCGACAGACCGGTGAAGACCTTTATCCGCTCTTCAGGAAACGCTTCTTCGAACTGGACCCGAAATTTGAACCGCTGACGAGGCGCGTCTTCGACGCCTTTGGGTTATTCCCCGTTCCCGGCGACAGCCATCTGTGCGAGTACCTGCCATGGGTTTCGGACCCGGCCACCAGGCCCTGGGAAAAATACCATCTTCCCCTCTATGATTGGGATATGAACGCCGCCGTGCGCGAGTTCGAACACGAGAGACTTAAAAGCATGGCTGATGGCGAGGCAACGATTGATGGCCTGAAAGATACCGATTCCGAGGGCGCACTTGAGATGATCGAGAATGTGGCCGGAGCGAGTACACACTACCATCTAGCAGCAAATTTACGCAATGAAGGCCAGATCGCCAACCTACCGTTCGGCTGTACGGTCGAGACGCCAGTGGTTGTGGACGGAGATGGCATCCACCCGGTCCACGTTGGAGTGTTCCCTGAACCGGTGGCCGAAATCCTGCGCCGGGAAGTCACCGTTGCCCAGTTATGTGTGGACGCGGTAGTCGAAGGCTCGCGCGAGAAAGCCCTTCAATGCCTCCTACTTGACCCCGTGGTTAACGATTTCGAACTGGCGCAGAAGATTCTGGACGACTACTTGACCAGCTATAAAGAATACCTGCCGCAGTTCTGGAAATGAGCTTTTTTGGAAAATCCAGTGATACGGGAAAAGGAATGAGATATTTCCTCGGGATAGACGCAGGCGGGACGAAAACGCATGCCTTGATTGCGGATGAGACCGGTGAGGCAATCGGCTTCGGCCTGGCCGGACCCGGTAATTGGGAGTCTGTCGGTTACGACGGACTCACCAGGAACCTGCTCGATATCACCACCCAGGCTCTTGAAATGGCGAAGATCGACATCGCACACATCGCCGGGACGGGAATGGGACTGGCCGGTTATGACTGGCCCAGCCAGCGGCAGGGCCACCTAGACGCCATCCACCCTCTCGGACTATCCTGTCCGCTGGAGATCGTCAATGACGCCACGCTTGGTATTTTGGCCGGATCGGCAGAAGGCTGGGGAATTTCTGTCGTCTCCGGCACCGGCTGCAACGCCCGCGGCTGGAGCAGGGATCATAAGCGTGAGGGTCGCGCCGTCGGAGGCGGAAACTACTGGTCTGGCGAATATGCGGGAGGTTTCGATATCGTCGCCCGAGCCATGCGCACTGTCGCTTTTGAGTGGCTTAAACGCGGCCCAGCCACTGCCCTGACCCAGGTATTCCTGGAAAACACTGGCGCCAAAAACCCGGATGATCTTATTGAAGGTGTTTATCTGGAGCGTTATCATTACAACCCGGCGCTCGTGCTGCTCATCTTCCAAACCGCCCATGAAGGTGATCCACAGGCCCTGGAAGTGGTACGCTGGGCCGGGGACGAACTTGGCCAGATGGCTGTGGGTGTGATTAATCAGCTTAACCTACAAAATGAAGCCTTCGATGTGGTACTCATCGGGAGCCTGTATGACGGCCACCCGCTGATGACTGAGCGATTGGGAGAAGTCGTCCACCAGGACGCACCTGGAGCCAGGCTGATACGTCTCACCGTCCCGCCGGTGGTCGGTGGTGTTCTGCTGGGCATGGAACAAGCCGGGTTGAACGGTTACCCCATGCGGGATACGCTTATCCAAACGACGAAAGAATTGCTCAAGAAGGAATAGTACATTCCCCCATTGGGAATTTTGGTCTCCGGTGGCAAGTTGTTGGCCGCGCCGCTAACGGGACTGTTCTTGGATCTGTCCGGCGCTTTATCACTCTAAACATCGGGCTGGGCAGTTGCAGGCTGGCCAGGATCATCCTGCAAACCCTTGAGCGCTCGTAGAAGGCTGAAACGGTATAATACCGACGTGAAGTCCTCTCAGATTGAAAGCCTCCAACTCCTGCGTTTGTTTACATCCCGCCTGGAACGACTTTCGGTGGATTCCCATTGGGCCCACCGCGCCAGCGGCTTACGCGGCAATATTATTAAATTGCTCGAGCAAGCCGATGCGGGTGAACCTGTCGCTGCAAGACGACTGGACTTATTGACGGATACTGCCTTCGATATCCTGCTCCAGGCCGCGCAAGACATCCCGGACTTGGAAGCCTTGTACAATAAGAGAAAGTAGATCTTAACAAAGGAGCCAATATGCAAACGATGCGCGCCATGCTGTTCGAAGCACCCGGCCAGCCGCTGAGACTGGCTGAACTGACCGTCCCGCAGCCGGGGTCTGGACAGGTGCTGCTCAAAGTCCATGCCTGCGGCGTTTGCCACACCGACTTGCATATCATGGACGGTGAGCTGAATGAGCCAAAATTACCGCTGGTTCTGGGACATCAGATCGTTGGGACGGTTGTCCAAGTCGGGCAGGGGGCGAACCGTTTTAAGACCGGGGAACGAGTGGGTGTGCCCTGGTTGGGTTCCACCGAAGGGACCTGCCGTTATTGTGGACGCGGGCAGGAAAACCTGTGCGACCGCCCCACATTTACCGGTTACAACGTGGATGGTGGTTTTGCTGAATACGCCGTTGCCGACGAACGTTTCTGCTTTCCGCTCCCCACAGCCTACTCTAACGTGAACGCCGCCCCGCTGCTCTGCGCAGGGCTGATCGGCTACCGGGCATATCGCATGGCTGGAGAGAATGTAGAAACACTGGGAATTTACGGTTTTGGCGCGGCAGCGCACATCATCGTGCAGGTAGCCAAACACGAAGGCAAGCAAGTATACGGATTCACTCGCCCCAGCGATACAGACGCACAGGCATTCGCTCTACGCCTGGGTGCGGACTGGGCTGGTGATTCTACCGAGGCCCCACCAAAAAACCTGGACGCGGCGCTGATCTTCGCCCCAGTAGGTCCGCTGGTGGTGGCTGCGCTAAAAGTCACGAACAAGGGCGGCGTGGTTGTCTGCGGCGGTATCCACATGAGCGACATTCCCACCTTCCCCTACAACCTGCTCTGGGAGGAGCGCGTCATCCGTTCGGTTGCCAATCTCACCCGCCGGGATGGTGAAGAATTCCTGGCGTTGGCCCCGCAGGTGCCGGTGAGAACCGATGTGACGGCCTTTCCACTGGAACAGACGGGCGAGGCTTTGGAACAACTACGTAACGGTCAGCTCGTTGGTGCGGTAGTAATTGCGATAACATCTGTTTGAGCTTTCTCTCAGCCTCGGCAATACCAGCAACTGTGGGCACTTGCCACGGGGGGGGGAAAAAAAAATATAGATTCAAAACACATCCTGGAAACCTGAAACATGTGACGGATTCCCCGTAACCATCCGCTTCGACAGATGTTCTATAGTTCGGAGCTCCATCCTATTTTCTCACACCAACCAAAGGAGATATTAGAATATGTGGAAAACAATCGGCAAGTGGCTTTACCTGATCGGCCTGCTCATTGCTGTTGTCGCAGGCCTGTTCAGCTTTTCACAAACATGGCTGTCCTTGATCCTGGTGATCATGGGCATCCTGGCTGCGATCCTGTTCCTGGACTCGGATGACGTGGTTAACTTTGGGATCCGCTTCCTCGTACTAACCGTAGTAGCCAGTGCGTTGAACAGTATTCCTGCTGTTGGATCGTACATCACCGGTGCATTCACCGCTGTGGTTGCCTTCCTAGCCCCGGTCGCTCTGACGCTACTGGTCGTCCATTTCGTGAAGATGTACTTCTTCACGATGTAAATATTTCTGAAGGTAGTACTTGCCGAGAACCGCCTGATTCAGGCGGTTCTCTTATTATGATGAGGGAGGCTGGCCCGGTGCTTCCCATAGTTTTCACAAATTCGGGGTTTGGGGAGCTATTTGCCATGCATGCAGTCCATCTATTCGGGAATTTTTATTATAGCGATGGCTCGCGACTCAAATTCCTGGCCCGGCTTGCTGGGACAACTATGTTTAGGCTCTTCTACCAGGTTAATCCAACGGGAGAGTTTTTTATATGCTCATGCAACTGTGATAAACTCACCTTATGTTACCTATCACCGCCCGGGCAAACCCTAACATCGCCTTTATTAAATATTGGGGAAACCGTAACGATGCTCTGCGCCTACCTGCAAATGGTTCGATTTCCATGAACCTGGATGGCCTGGAAACTCGCACGACTGTTACATGGGATGCGGATCGTAGGACGAAAAGCGATTCTTTTGAGCTCAATGGTTATCCCGCCACTAGCAGGGGACTCGAACGTGTTTCGGCTTTCCTCGATCTCATCCGCCGGATGGCCGGTATGAACCTACGGGCGGCGGTTGTCAGTAAAAACAACTTCCCTTCCGCGGCAGGGATTGCCTCTTCGGCATCCGCTTTCGCTGCCCTGGCAATGGCCGCCTCCAAAGCAGCGGGGCTGGACCTCGAGCCTGCAGCCCTTTCCCGGCTGGGGCGCCGTGGCTCCGGGTCAGCCTGTCGCTCCATTCCGGGCGGATTCGTCGAGTGGGCTATCGGGACGGGCGAAGCTGATTCCTATGCTGTCTCCATCGCCCCGCCTGAACACTGGGACCTAGTCGATTGCATCGCGGTGATCAGCACCGAACATAAACCGACCGGCTCCACCGAAGGCCACATTCTGGCTGGGACATCCCCGCTCCAATCTGCGCGTGTGGACGACACCCCGCGCCGCCTTGACATCTGCCGGCAAGCCATCCTGTATTGTGACTTTGCGGCTTTTGCCGCGATCGTAGAAGAAGATTCAAACCTGATGCACGCCGTGATGATGACGTCGCATCCACCGCTGTTCTATTGGCTGCCTGCCACGCTGGCCGTGATGCAGACTGTGCGGGCTGCGCGGGTAAAGGGATTGCCAGTCTGCTGCACGATTGACGCCGGGCCGAATGTCCATGTGATCACCATGGGGGTTGCAGCGGAGGAAACAGCTAAAATGGTGAGTATCATCCCCGGAGTGCGGGAAGTGCGCCTGGCAAAAGTCGGGGGACCAGCCAGGTTGGTGGTAGATCCATCCACCAATCCGGATAAAATTTGAATAATAAAACCCGCTCAGATTAGCAGATGAAGCCTAAAACGGATATAATCAACCTGACCGCCTCGCAGGAGGCGCAGTTTATTGTTGACGAGGTTTTCACATGAGTACTGCTTTGCTTGGCGGAATCATTTTTGTAATGGTCTTCGTCGGAATCATCTTGATCCACGAATTCGGGCACTTTATCGTCGCGAGACTGCTGAATATCGAAGTTGAAGAATTTGACATCGGCTTTCCGCCACGTCTATTACGGCTGTGGCGCGGCAAAGGATCGATCCTCATCGGCAAGGAACGCCTGGTTATCCCGGTTAATTTCGACCTGCCATTCGATTACAAGTTGTCCATCCATCGCCCGGCAAATGCCGTTGCGACTTCCATCCGCGGTAAGCTCGTATTACGTTCCATAGAAATAGCAGCTACAGAAAACGGACAATTCAATCCCGATCCTGTTTTGGGGCTGAAACCATTGTCTGTTCCGCCTTCTGTCCCCGCCGCAGCTAAAGAAGCACAATTGAATACCATTCCTGTGCAATCCGGCGAAATTCATTTGAGCGGAATTATCAATGAAGTCAGGCCTGGCACCGAGTTCATTCTGAACTGGATCCTACTGGGAGGGTTTAACAAAATCAAAGGGGAGGACGACCCGGACGCACCGGGGGGGATGGCTGCTGCCAGCCCCTGGAAGCGTATTGCCGTGCTTTTGGCCGGAGCCGGCATGAATCTGTTGATGGGTGTATTGGTGTATACCATCTTCTTTAGCCAGATCGGCATCCCTGATAACCACACAATTGTCATTGCCAGCGTTGATTCTCCTTCACCAGCGGAACAGGCAGGGTTAAAGGTGGGTGATGTGGTGCTGGCAGCTGGAGGATTGCACATTACGGGCTACAACCGATTAACAGGGATCGTCCACGACCATCTTGACCTACCGCTTCCGCTGGTCATCTTACGTGACGGCAAGGTTTTGGAGATCTCGATTACGCCGCGCTCCATTTACCCATCCAATCAGGGGCCGATGGGTGTTAGTATTGGCCAGCCTCTTCTCCCGGCCGGGTCCTGGTTTGAAACCATCCCAGTCGCCTTTTCTGCCACCGGTCAGGACATAAATAGCCTTCTATCCCTGCCCGGTCGCATCATCGCCGGGACGATTTCTCCACAGGATGCCCAGATTGGCGGTCCACGCAGCGTCTGGAACTTATTCCAGCAGGCTGTCTCACGCGATGTTTCCAGCCGCCAGACAGATTCAACCAGTATAACGGCCACTAAACCAACCAATTACACCCTGCTGATTATCATTTCATTGACGATCACCGTAGCAGTGGCTAACCTGCTGCCCATCCCGGCACTGGATGGCGGGCGCATTTTAATGACCCTGCCCGAAATCTTTCTCCGTCGCCGCATCCCCGTCAAATACCAAGCCATGATCAATGGCATCAGCTTCATTATACTCATCACACTGCTCGGCTTCTTTTATATTAAAGACATTATAAGTCCGGTGAACTTCACTTTACCCTGAGATGGATAGCTAAGAACCGTATGACTCAGAATATACCTTTTCTGACCGTTGTGAAAGCCCTGCTCGATGAGAGCAAACCCTTCCCGGCGCGTTTTTTGCACTGCTTTTCGGACCTGGAGCCTGTAGATTTGAAAAAACTGACCAAAGCCTGGCCACAAGTCTCACCGCGCCGTAAACACACTCTGCTCGAAGACCTAGAAGACCTGGCTGAAGTGGACACGCTGACCTCCTTCGACGATTTGGCGCACTCCCTGCTTGCCGATATCGATCCACAGGTTCGCGCCGGAGCCATCCGCCTTCTGTGGGAATGCGATGACGTCAAACTAATTTCGGTATATCTCAATATTCTGAACAACGACGAGGATGTTGAAGTGCGGGCTGCCGCCGCGAACGCCCTGGGTCAATTTGTGTACCTCGGCGAATTGGATAAAATCCCGGCGGAACTCCATCACAAGATTGAAGATCAGCTGCTCGCGGCTGCCACTTCCGCGAAAGAGATCCTAGTCCGCCGGCGTGCACTGGAGTCACTGGGATATTCGGGGCGCGAAGAGGTTGTTCCGCTCATCGAAGCCGCTTACCACCAGAAAGACCCCGATTGGATAGTCAGTGCCCTGTTCGCCATGGGCCGTTCTTGTGATGATCGTTGGAATAAACAAGTGCTTTCGCAATTGCGCTCCCCCGACGAAGATATCCATACCGAAGCCATCCATGCTTCCGGAGAATTGGAACTGGAATCTGCCCGTCCTGTTCTGCTCGACATGCTCGAAGACGAGGAAGATCTTGAAGTGCGCCATGAACTTATCTGGGCACTTTCCAAAATTGGTGGAGAAGGCGTCCGTGCCAAACTGGAAGAACTGCTCGAGATCGAAGAAGACGATGAGGAAGCAGACTTCATTCAAGAAGCGCTGGATTCTCTTTCTTTCACCGAGGATATGGGCGGCTTCTCCCTGCTTGATGTAGACCCGGAAGTGGATTTCATCGAGGAAGATCCGGAAGAGGAAGAATAAACCCAGTTCGGTTCTCATTGCTGTTCAATCGTTATCAGGATCCCCGGGCGTCTGTAGATCATACCCCTTATGCCATTACTGGATGTTTTCGTCAACAACCTCCTGCCAATCTTGCTGCTCAGCGGTGCAGCCTTTGCATTAGGGAGAGGCCTCAAACTTGACTCGCGCCCGCTAGGACGGATTATTTTTTATATCCTTAGTCCAGCGTTGATCTTCAACCTTTTAACCAGCAGCAAATTGGCCGTAGAAAGCATTGTCCTGATGATGGGCTACTCCGCCTCCGTGATGCTGACCATCGCCGGGATTGCGCTCGTGATTGGCAAGCTGCTCCGCCTGGAACGCACTGCACTGACCGCCGTGGTCCTCACCAGCTTGTTCGCCAACAATGGTAACTATGGCCTTCCACTCATCTCCTTTGCTTTCGGACAGGAAGCCCTGGCGTATGCCAGCATTTACTATGTAACGAATTCCTTGCTGCTCTACACCCTGGGTGTGTTGATTGCCAGCCTCGGCCACCTGCGCCTGAAGGAGGCATTGCTGGGCCTCCTGAAAGTCCCAGCTTTATATGCTATCGTTTTAGCAGTAGTATTCATTCAAACCAGCTGGACCTTGCCCTCTCCCATCCAGAAGACAGTGGAGCTGACAGCCGGCGCGGCTGTCCCTAGCATGCTCATCTTACTTGGATTGGAATTGCAGAAAGCGGAGTGGACGCACAATTTGCGCGCCCTGAGCATTCCGGTGGTTTGCCGCCTGCTGATCGGACCGGTTATAGGGGTTGCAATGGCCGCTCTTTTTGGCTTGAACAGCAATGCCCGTAAGGATGGAATTACCGAGTCCGGGATGCCCTCTGCTGTGATGACGACTGTTCTGGCCAATGAGTACAAACTTGACACATCCCTCGTGACAGCCATCGTCTTCGTCAGCACCATCCTGAGCCCGCTCACTCTGACACCGCTGCTTTACATCCTCGGGAGGAAATAGGAGCTTGTTCATGAATATTCGAAAGAAGGAACATCATGGCGAAGCATGAACTAAATGAATCAGACCGCATCCACATCTGGGTGACAGGACGCGTTCAGGGCGTAGGCTTCCGTTCCTTCGTCCAGCAATCCGGAGTGCAATTAGACCTCACCGGCTGGGTGCGTAATGTGGGTTATGACACGGTGGAGACGGTGGCTGAAGGTCCGCGCAACGATCTGGAAAAGTTTGCCGAAACGGTGAAAAACGGGTCGCATGCCGGGAGGGTGGATGAAGCCAAGAGTGAATGGGAAACAGCAAAGGGAGAATTTCAGAATTTCAGTATAAAATATAGCGCGTAACAAAAGTCGGATTATCATTTATCTACAAAGGAGAATCAACAGTATATGAACAAACACACCATTTTCCTTATCAGCATTCTTCTTCTGATCCTGCTCATTGGAACACTTCTGGTTTCCTGTGGGTCAAGCAATACCACATCTTCTTCCGGCGGTTCCGATGGCCAGTCACTGATGCAGGATCGCTGCTCTGTTTGCCACTCTCTGGATCGCGTTACTTCAGCCCACAAAACAGCCGCCGAGTGGACCACCACGGTGGAACGCATGATCAGCCACGGAGCACAACTCAATTCGCAGGAACAGCAAACGCTGATTGATTACCTGGCAGCAAATTACAAGTAAATTAAAATTTATGACCGGCTCTTCAAAGGGCCGGTCTTTCATTTTATACGAACCCCAACCCTCGTTCCTTCAGTGACACCCATCTCCCCTGCCCGATGACCATGTGATCGAGAACATCCACATCCAGTAATTTCCCGGCCTGAACAATGGCACGTGTCACAGCCACATCGTCCGGGCTGGGAGTCGGATCCCCACTCGGGTGGTTGTGGACGACAATCAGGGCGGAAGCATTACGCCGGATGGCAGGTTTGAACAGCTCCCCCACATGCACCTGTGACGAATTTACCGATCCTTTATAGACCTCGACGATGTCCAGCACCCGGTTGCGCGTATCGAGCAGAATAACACGCAGGTGTTCCTGCTCCAATGCAGACATCTCGTAAGCCACCAGCGCGGCCGCGTCCGCGGGACTATTGATTGTCGGGCGCTCATCGGGTGACTCGAGCGCCAACCGCCGGCCAAGCTCGATGGCAGCCTTGATCTGAGCCGCCTTGGCTTCACCAATCCCATGCTGGCTGCATAATTCTTCGAAGGGAGCACGGTGCAATCCCGACAGCCCTTTAAATTCACCCAGCAAGCGCTGCCCCACCTGGACAGCATTCTCCCCTACCACGCCGACGCGCAGCAGGATGGCGAGCAATTCCGCAGTCGAGAGCGCCTGCGGGCCCAATAGAGCCAACCGCTCGCGCGGACGTTCGCTGGCAGCCATTTCTGTGATGCGATAGACGGGTTTGGAACATTCATTCATGGCGTTTCCCTCTCGTTAGGTTTCTCAAACTATACAACAAGACGCCCGATTCCACAAGCGACTTGACAGAGTACCCTGTTCCCCATATAATCCCGTCTGCCTTCCTCGCTAGCTCAACGGCAGAGCGGGCGGCTGTTAACCGCTAGGTTCGAGGTTCAAATCCTCGGCGAGGAGCTTTTGACATAATTTAATTGCCTTTAGCTAAATAGCTAATGGCAATTTTTATATGTCTTGCTAAAAAAAAGCTTTGACTGTATAGTTATATATAATTGTTCTTTGCCAGGAGGAAAAAATGTTCTTTCATATTAATATTTCTATTACCGGCCTTACAAATTGGATTGAAGTGAATAAAAGCGAGGATCAAATTCTAAGAGAATTTGTATGCCCTTTTATTAATAAAGAGACAACAATTCACGATGATGAATTATTTAATATGACCTCATTTGGTAGTTTATCGGTATTTCATACTGACAAACCTATAGATTCGGATTGGCCATTAAAAAAATCAGAATTTATGAAAGAGACTATTAGTAGTATTATGGGATCAAAGAAACCAAAAGAATTTGAGTTTGATGATCTCAAGTACCTCTCAGCTCTACAAAATTTCTTGACTAATAATGTAGATGACGTTACCGTCGATATTTATAAAAAGGGGCTCATTCTAATTGAAGGAGGAGGTTATAGGGCAATTCGAAATTCGTTTATAGAAAGCCTAAAAGGAAAAAATGCTTTCTTTATTTGTCCAATGGAAAATCATGATGTAGATCATAATTATAATTTTGTTATAAAACCAACAATCGAGAAATATCAATTTACAATTCGACGCGCTGACGAATTGGTCCATTCAGGGACAATAACTGAGGCTGTATTAAAAGCTATTGATCAAGCGAGATTTATTGTAGCGGATATGACAGGAGAGCGTCCTAATTGCTATTATGAGTTAGGATACGCTCATGCACATTCCAAACCAGTTATCATTCTAGCAAAAACGGCTACCCCTAGGCATTTTGATATCACTACATATAAGTGGAATTATTGGAATACCTACGAGGATTTAAAGCCGATTTTTGAAAGAGAACTCAAAACGATTTTAGAAATACTGGAATCGCAAATTTCTTAAAATTCTTTTGGTTACTTTTTTTGTTTGTCTTTTCTTATATTACTTGGTTATTAATTTTTTTTTCCATTCTAGGAATTGCCTGAATAGTTCTAATTCACTATCTTCTAAATTCTGCCCTGACTTATTCAAAAATCTAATTCTATTTTCAAGTTCCCCATCATTCAGATTAGAATAAAACTCATCTGTAATTTCCATGCTTGCGTGCATGACATTCATACTAACCGCTTTGAAATCAGCGACAGTCTTTGAATGTGCTGCACCGTATTGTATATGACCATGCCTAAACTTGTGGGGAGAGTGATAGGTCAAATTTGCACTTTCAAAGAATTCCTTTATGCTTCTTCTTGCTAAGGTTGACCTATGCTCGCCCACAGAAGATACATTTAGATCAATTTGACCATTCTCAGGTGATAAGAGAGCAAACCAAAAACCTGTTGGTGGTAATACTTCCCTTACTTCATCATCCCATTCTTTAACAACTCTTAGAAGCTCTGGAATATCAAAAAGATAGGTAATCCCATTCTTTCTGTTTTTTGTTCTTACGCCCAAGCTAGGATATTGAATTACTTTTCGACCCTTTATATCTACCGCTTGAAGTGGAAGCGAAACAAAAGCCCCTATTCTCATCCCTGAAAGAAACAGAAAGACAACCGCAGCCCTTGCCCTACGCTCAGAGATCGAACTGGCTGGACTGGCAGCAATCGCTTGCACTTCTTCCAATGTAACCGCTTCTCTTGTCTTTGGAACATCCGATAATCTTTTTATTTTTAGAGACTTGATTCAAGAATGCTTAATTGTTTTAAAGCCAGGTTCATTATCTGAAAGCCAAGAATAGAAATAGCGGGCAGTTGCCAATGTCTTTTTTAGATAAACGGCTGATAATTGCCCCTCCCCACCATCCAGTCGAACAGAAAGTAAATATTCTGGGAATGTGGGTCTTATTGTTATCGCGTACCTGAAATAACATTCTTGCGCCCATTCTAGAACATAGCGCAAATGTGTTTGCTCCTTCTTCAATGAGCCGATAGCAATCTGATCTACCTTTAGCCGATAGTCAAGGTATTTTTTTGTCAACTGCCAATTCTTCTTATTAATCATTTACCCCCCTTGAATTTTCAATAATCCTGGTCAGCTTGCGCCCACAATTTGGGCATTTACTAAGGATATAGATAATCTGACCTTTGCTTGTTTTCTTTTGCTTATAAAACTTTACAGGCTTTTTGCAGGTCTTACAAAATGTTTCGTTTGGTCTAAGATGTATTTTCTTATAAACCTTACTATACCAATCAGCAAATTCTATACCGTTTATAAAAATATGGTTACGCTCATCCCGTTCATGTGGACAACCAAAAGGTATATAAACCATATAAATCTGATCTTTGTTTATCCCGATCTCATCCGCCAATTCTCTAGGCGAATAGAGCATATCAAACAGACTTTTTAGCCTGTTACGCTGCCTACCATCCAAACGCCCACGAAGTAAAACGGTTCTTTCTTCCATTAATTTATTCATTTTCTTTTATAAACAGGCATAGCGGTTGCATCAAGGCGAAGCCCCCGCTATGCCTTTTTTTTCTTTAGCACAATATTTAATTCGCATGGTCCTAACCTTTGCCGCGGACACCTGCACTAGCCCGCCCACTATCGTTCATGCATCTGGTTCAGCAAGTCTTTTTATTCGATAGTGCGTCAGCGTGCCATGTGGTGAAGTTCTTTATTCCGTTAAGTGAGCTTCCAATTTCTCAGTAACTTGCAAGTACCACATGGGCTTGAATATTGGCGGTTTAATTTTTTCAGCGATATATATTCCTATATCGCCACCTTTAGTCACATATTTACAAAGGTATTTAGCCGCCTTCCTAGTGTCATCTATGGGCTTTATTTTTATTATCCCTGCCATATGCCGCCATATTTTATTTGCCAGTTCCCAATTCGTTATATTATCTACAAGCGCGTGCATATGTATCGCACCTCTGGTCTGGTATTCAAATGCCAAGGCATAACTAAAATAAGAATGTCCGATGATTCTTGTATAATGGTTTCCATACAAATCTCTATTCAGACCTTGTACAAGCCTTCTCCACAAGAATTCGCTTTCACTTCTTGAAACTGCATGGGTTCTATCAGCTTCGCTAAATGTCATTGTCCAGAAGCTTGTCCATTTGGTAAGATTTACAAGATACTCAGCCCATGTACTATTAAGAGATAGAGCGTCTTTTTGATTTAGTGTGTCAGTTGGCAACTCCTTTTTTCATTTCACATACTGAATTCGGCACACGGGCTTTTGCTTTCGCAAGCAGTCCGTCCTCGTTACCTGCGGGCGGGCTGTTGCGAAAGCTTGCTGCCCTTCCCTCTTTGATCGTTCAATAAAACATTCTCAGATAACTTTTCTGTACCTATCATTAGGCAAACTCGCAGAAATTCAGCCTTTTTCATTCCTGATTTTTTCTGTAAATCCATTAGAGAAGTTTTGAAAGGTAATGGCAAAGTTATATTTACTCGCCCATATAGACCACGTCTGGTTTTTATTACTTGTTCTTCCATAATATCTACTCCTCTAATCCTTTTTGCCCCTCGCCGCCCGTCTCACGCAGCCTACCGCACTCGCTCCCGTTGTCAAGGCTTCCTGGCTTGCGCCGCTTACGCTCATCAGCCTTGACAACGGGGCCCGGCGAGAGCGGTTAAAACGCTGCGACGGACGGCTCAGGTTACAACGGGCGGCTAAATGTTGCATTATTCTACTACATTGTAACATATTGCGACGTATTGTCAAGTTCTGAATTATGCTACAATGATGTCAGATTTAGCGACGGAGCTGCCTATGTCTAAGAAACAAGAAGACGATAAAGTAAATGCTTATATAAGAGAACGAATCCACCAAGTTAGGACAGGAGCTAACGAATCTCAAGATGATTTAGCTAAAAAACTTAATAAATCACGTGTAGCAGTTTCAGATATGGAAAGAGGTAGAGTATCAATAAACGCAGCAGACCTAGCATTTATTGCAGCGTTTTATGAAAAACCAATTGGCTTTTTCTATCCACCACAAATCACTGTAAATAAGGATCATCTCTCTCAGCTTGAAGAAGAGCTTATATTTCTCTTCTTACAGCTACCGACTACTCAACAACGCATTGCTCTAGAGTATATAAAACAGCAAGTAGAAATAACCATCAAAGCTTTGGACCAAGAGAATAACGATCTTTACGCTGATTTTAAGAGCAGTAAGAAAAAATGACTCAAGATTTATCTACCCTTGCATATCAAATAAAACTTGCCGTGATAACAAATTATTCTATTAATCCACAAGGAATGAAAATATGGGTGAAGAATCAAAAATAAAAATTTCTTTGCTGATCGAACGCCGCAAAGAAATCCGAGATTACTTTAATTACCTTACTGGTATCTCTACAGGATCAATTCTAATAATTGCTGCCTTCTTAGAAAAACTCTTTACGCAACCCAATGGGAAATTATTAATTATTATCTCAGTTGTTGGTTTTTTAGTATGCATTATCGGTTCTGTATTATCAACTACCGCTGTAATTTTCACTGATTTAGAAGGATCTTCATCTTTAGGAATAGCTAATTTAGGCGAAATATCAATTATTCTTTCATTGCTTGGATTCCTAACTGGAATTATTTCCTTAGTAATTTTTGTTATTTTAAACTTTATTCGTTAGCTTTCAATTAATTAACATCCGCCGTCCACCATGAGGATTTGAAAACCTAACCTCGTTAGGTTAAGATAATTGTGCTTAACATAAACAAAAGTTAACTAATTGGACTTCTTCTCAAGGCAAAGGTGCCTCATGAGTGATAAGAAACCAACGAATATTGATGAGTATAAAAAGTGGTTAATAAATAACGGGGTTGAAGATTTAAAAAGAGAACAGGCTCATTACAATGCCGTTGTTAATAGAATGGCAGCAGATTTTCAAGTATCTGATTTCTGGATAAATCTAATCAAGAATTTTCCAGAATTTAATGATGAATATCTTCTCAAAACCGGATACCCTCTCTTCCCATCGCGAGATTATAAACCAACGGTAGTCACCAAACCTTTTGATTCATTTCTACTAAAAACATTTAGAAAGAATATCATTGAGAACAAACTCTTTCCTGTGGAGCCTCAAGAAGGATGGGTTCTTCCCTCGAACTGGTTTTCTAGAATAAACGACATTATGAGGTTGCCCCGATAAAGTGGACACAAAAGATGTCCAGATCCAGTACACTAGAAAGGATAGGAACAGGATCATGGACGAACCGAAAAGGGAATACCGAACGTACACGGAAGAATTCAAATTAGAAG
>Ga0209777_10003481_pt1 | contig 19485 bp, 11 predicted proteins | sample FrelakmetHBP12HB_FD_187147 | JGI IMG/M metagenome (GOLD analysis project Ga0209777, IMG submission 187147) | Freshwater lake sediment microbial communities from the University of Notre Dame, USA, for methane emissions studies -HBP12 HB (SPAdes)... | ecosystem: Environmental > Aquatic >...
GGATCGAGCCGGTCGCCGACGCGCCCGACGTGCTGGATTTTCCGCGCGACATCCAGCCGATCCTCGGCGCCCGCTGCGCCTCGTGCCACGGCTACGAGAAAACGCCCGACGGCGGGCCGCGCGCGGGCGGCGTGATCCTGACGGCCGACCGCGGGCCGATGTACTCGCACAGCTATTACGCGCTCTCCGTCAACCAGCAGTTCGCCGACGGGCGGAACCGTGCCGTGAGCAATTACGCGCCGCGGGCCTTCGGCAGCGGTGGCAGCCCCCTCATGAAGAAGGTCGACGGCGGCCATCACGATGTGAAGCTCTCCGAGCGCGAGCGGACGGTCCTGCGGCTCTGGATCGATACGGGGGCGCCCTATCCCGGCACCTATGCGGCCCTCGGCACGGGGATGATCGGTGGCTACGCGCAGAATAATATTGATAGGTCCGACCTCCAGTGGCCCAGCGTGAAGGCGGCCAAGGCGGTGCTCGGCGGGCCGTGCGCGACGTGCCACAAGGGCAGGCTGGCCCTGCCGGATTCGCCGTCCGACGACATGGGCATGCCGCCGTGGGCGATCGATTACGCCAGCCCGAAGAACCGGTTCTCGCGGCACATCCTCTACAACCTGAGCCGGCCCGAGAAGTCGATCCTCCTCCTCGCGCCGCTCGTGAAAGAGGCCGGCGGATGGGGCATCTGCCGCAACCCGGCGACCCTCGCGCCGATGGGGCAGGTCCAGGCGGCGCCGGCCGCGCCCGGCGGCGTGCTGGCGAGCAGTGACGCGCCGGACTACCAGACGCTCCTGGCTTCGATCCGCGACACGGCCAAGCGGCTCGACGAGGTCAAGCGGTTCGACATGGCGGGGTTCCACGTGCGGCCGGCGTACCTGCGCGAGATGAAGCGGTACGGCCTGGTGCCGGCGGACCTGGCGGCCGACGCGCCGGTCGATTTCCGGGCGCTCGAGCGGCAGTATTGGCAGGCGTTCTGGTATCGGCCGGCGGAATAGCGGGAAGGGGTCAGGAGCCTAACGGATAGGGCTCCTGACCCCTTTGCCGTGGCACCCGGCGCCCAACCTACTTCTTTTTCGCCCTTACCTCTTCCTTGATCCGCTGAATGTGGCCGCGCCCCAGGGCCTTCACTTCGCAGCCGAGCTCGAAGTAGCGGCGGATCTGGTCGTCCGACAGGATCCCGAAGCAGTCGACGACCGCCACCGGCGCGCCCGCCCATTTCACGACGTCGTCCGGCGAGAGCGCCACGTACGGCTGGTGCCGCACGGCCAGGACGACCGCCTCGACGCCCTTCAGGGCCGCCGGCAGGTCCTTCTGGACGCGGATATTCGTGAGGTCCTGCTGGTTGCGGAAGAACCGGGCCCACGAGTGGCCGGGCGCCGGATAGGTGTCCTGGGTCTCCAGCTCGTACCAGTGATCGACGTATGGATCATGGACGGATAGCTCCGCGCCCATCTCGGTGAGCTTGCGGACGACCATCTCGGAGCCGCTGTAGCGGGTGTCGCCGACGTCCTCGCGGTAGCTGGCGCCGCAGAGGAGGATGCGGGCCCCCGCGATGTAGCGGCCCATGTTCCGGAGGGCGTCGCGCACCAGCTCGGCCGCATGCAGGCTGCGCGTGTCGTTGATGTCGATGGCCGTCGGCGTGATCTTGAAGAGCGTGTCCTGGTCCTCGAAGCCGAGGATATGTTTATAGGCCCAGTATCCCAGGCCGCCGTCCTTCGGCAGGCAGTAGCCGCCGATGCCCGGCCCGGGGAAGATCATGTTCGAGTGGGTCGGGCGGACCTTGATGGCCTTGATGACCTTCGTGAGGTCGACGCCGTTGCGCTCGGAGAAGAGGCTCCACTCGTTGAGGAACGCCAGGATCGTCGCCCGGTACGAGTTCTCGACGATCTTGGTGGTCTCGGACTCGATCGGCCGGTCCATGACCGTCAGGGGGAACTCGTCGGTGTTGAGGACCTCCGTGAGGAACTTGACGACCCTCGCCCGGGCCTCCTCGTTGCAGCCGGAGCAGACGCGCCAGAAGTCGCGGATGCTCTTGACGTACTCGCGGCCCGGCATGACGCGCTCGAACGAGTGGGCGAGCAGCGGCGCCGCCGTCAGTCCCCGCGCGGCAAACGCCTTCTTCAGGATCGGGTACGCCACGAACTCCGTGGTCCCCGGGGCGACCGTCGTCTCGATGAGGACGAGGCACTCGGGCTGGACCCGCTCGCCGATGACCTTCATCGTGGCCTCGAGCGCCGCCATGTCGGCCTCGCCGGTCTTGAGGTTCCCGAGGTCGTGCTTGGTATAGTCGCACTGGACGTCGACGACGACGCAATCGGCCAGCTTGAGGGAATCGCTCGCGAACGTCGCGGTCAGGGTCTTCTTGTCCTTGACGCACCGGGCGATCATCGGATCGACCTCGGGGTCCTCGGCCTTGACGGGCGATTCGCCGCGGAGGAGGAGCGGTATCTTCCAGTAGCTCCGCGGGCTCGGCCGCTGGCACCCGATGACGAACTTGGAGGGCTTCTTCGTCTTCTTGTCGACGGTGTCGGCGATGATGGCGGCCATGACGGCGCCGACGAACCCGACGCCCATGACGACGACGACCTCCTTGCCTTCGGCCCGCGCGGCCGCGGCGAGGCCCTCGAGGCGTTTCATCTCGGCGGCATATTCGCCCTTCTGGGGCAGCGCGAACATCTCGCCGCTCGGACTGACGGAATGGTCGGTCATGGGTTCTCCTCCAAGGGCTTGGGGCGCCGAGTAGTGTATCGGCCGGCGGGGCGGTTTGCCATGAATTGCTTGGGAGGGGAAGGGGGTCAGGAGCCCTATGTGTAAGGCTCCTGACCCCTTCGGTCTTGGATGCCGCGGAAGGCAAAGGGGTCAGGAGCCCTATGTGTTAGGCTCCTGACCCCTTGAGTTCTGACCCCGTCGGCTCAGGCCGCCCGTTGTCGCTTGCGCGAGAGCCACGTCAGCGCCGCACCGCCCGCCAGGAGGGCCAGCGTCGCCGGTTCCGGTACGTAGGTGGCCGAATCCTGGACGCGGATCACGTCGTTCCCGCACCCCCACGCGGTCTTCGCGCTGGCATTGTCGGTGGACTGGACGCCCAGGGCATCCAGGCCGACGGTGTATTCGATGAGGAACGTGTTGTTCTCGGCGCCGCCATAGCTATGAGTGGCCGTGGCGATGTCGGCCGTTTCGAGCCACTTCGAGGGATCGATCGAGGACTTCACCGCCCACGGGCCGGCGATGTTCTGCACGGTGTCATTGGGGCCGTAGTCGTTGGCCACCAGGTTCGTGTAGCCCAGGTACGAGCCGCCGCCGGACTGGAGTGCGACAGAGTCGCCGCTGCCGCCCAGCCGATAGACGGCTCCCGCCGCCAGGCCCTGGCTGGCGTGCTGCGTGACCACGCCGAACTGCTGCTGTCCGATGGTGAGCATGAGGTCGCCGAGGTACCACGTGTTGCCGGCAGCCTGGACGGAGAGCGGACTGCTCATCACCACCAGCACCTGGAGATTATTGTCTTTAATGCGAAGATGCATTTCTTCCAGGTCGAAGAGCTCGCCCTCGGTCCCGCCGGGGCTGGGCACGTGGCCCACGCCGGGGTAGCTGATCGGCGAATAGTTGTTCTCGATGGTCGACCAGATCGTGCCGTTCTGGAAGTCCGACCCGTTGGTCTGCGTAAAGGGCGTGATGCCCCAGTCGGTGACGGTGCCGGACGAGTCCATGATCATTCCGGATGCCGTGGTCGCAAGGCATAGGATGAGGGCCCCGGCCAGCAGAGACAGCGTGGTCCGCATAGTCTGCTCCTTGTAGCGTGTGTCGACAGTGGTTCTCTCAGGGTGCGTCAGGTGGTAGGGGGAGGCTGCCCCAGGGCAGCCGTGCTCATCTAAGAGAAGCTTATGGATAATCCTGTCCGAGTCAAATCCGGGGACGCCGCAGGCGGTCGGGCGCGTGGGCCGAATAGGCCGGGCTGGCGGCCCGGGGGCACCGAAAACCGCCCTGGCGCCCTCGAAAACGCGGTCTTGGGTCTTGATGACGCGACGTTCCAAGACGCCGCCGCCGAGCGCGGGAATTTTGCGGAAGTCATGCGCGCGCGTGCGAAAGGGCGATGTTTTTTCCTGCCCCCCCGAGGGGGTCAGGAGCCCTATGTGTTAGGCTCCTGACCCCTTCGGTTCTGCGTGCTACGGAAGGCAAAGGGGTCAGGAGCTTAACGCATAGAGCTCCTGACCCCTTCGGTTCGCGCCGCCCCAGAACCGTTGAGGTCGGCTGCCCGTTCGGGTAGAATCGTCCCGCACGTTTTCCCCGAAAGGAGCCGAACCGTGGCGCCGATCACGATTGGACGCAAGGAATTCCAGGACAAGGTCTTCGCCTGCTGGCTCGGCAAGAACATCGGCGGCACGCTGGGCGCTCCGCACGAGGGCCCGCGGCACACGCACACGCTGGAGTTCTACGAACCGGTCCCGACGAAGGCCGCCGCCAACGACGACCTCGACCTTCAGCTCGTGTGGCTGAAGCTCCTCGAAGACGACGGCATCGACCCGGCCTTGCCGCGCTTCGCCGAGTACTGGGACCGCTACGCCAAGAGCTATCCGTGGAACGAGTACGGCTTCTTCATGCGGAATTACACGCGCGGCCTGCGCCCGCCGGTCGCCGGGTGCTTCGAGAATTACTTCGTCGACGAGATGGGCTCGCCGATCCGCAGCGAGATCTGGGCGGTTCTTCACGCGGGCGACCCTCAGGCCGCCGCCCGGATGGCGTGGAAGGATTCGGCCGTCGACCATGCGGGCGGCGAAGGGATGTGGGGCGAGATGTTCTGGGCCGCCGTCGAGGCCGCGGCGTTCGTCGAGTCCGACCCGAAGACGCTCATCCGCATCGGCCTCGACATGATTCCCCTGTCGAGCCATATCGCCCGCTCCATCCGAGAGGCCGTCTGGTGCTTCGAGAAGGGCCTCGGCTGGGGCTACGCCCGCGAGCGGATCGCCAGCCGCTTCGGCCACCTCCAGCCGTGCAACGCCATCCCGAACCACGGCTTCACGATCCTCGGCTGGCTCTACGGCAAGGACTTCGGCGACCGGCTCTGCAAGGCCGTCAACTGCGGCTACGACACCGATTGCACCGGCGCGACGCTCGGGTCGCTGCTGGGCATCCTCGGCGGGATGAAGGCGATCCCCGCGAAGTGGACCAAACCGATCGGCACCGCCATCGTCCTCCATCCGTTCACGCGCGGGTTCCAGCCCCCCAAGACGATCGAGGACCTGACGAAACGCAGCATCGCCCTGGCGGAGAAGGCGGCCGCCGCCAAGTCCGACGTCGCGTTCGGCGCGAAGACGAAGCTGCCTGCCGACTTGAGGACGCGCCTCGCGCGGAACGCGATGGCCGTCGAGGCCCGGGCCCAGGATACGCACATGGCCGTCGAACTGGCGGGCACGAAGGAAGTGGCGCTCCACTACGGCGGCGAGCCGGTCCTCAGGCCGGGCATCGGCCGCGAGGTGTACGTGACCGTCGACGGCCGCGAGGTGAAGGTCGACCTCGCGACGCCCCGGGGCTGGACGGCCGAGCGCCTCGGCGCCGCGCGGTTCCGCCTGGCGTCGAAGGGTCCCGTGGCCGACCGCAACCAGGTCGCCGTCAGGTTCGAGGGCGCGTCGGTCGCCTTCACGGTCCTCGGCCCCGGCGAAGCGAAGGGCTTCCCCGCGGGCGACAACGTGGCGATGTGCCCGAAGTGCCGCGCAAGGATCGAGGCGTGCATCTGTAAGCCATAGTCAGCGGTACAGGTCGTTGTCTCGGGTAAGGCGATCGCCGAGCAAGCTCGGCGGCGACATATATAATACGTTACTTCGGCTTCTCTTCGGCCTTCTTCTTGCCGCCGAAGAGGCCCTCGAACGTCTTGCCGACGCCCTTCTCGAGGCCTTGGCCCGTGCCCGGGATCGCCTTGCTGAAGTCGCCGAAGAGCTTGGCGCCCTCTCCGCCGGCCTGGGCGGCAAGCTTGGCCGCCCCCTTGCCGAGGACCTGGGTGGTCGAAGCGAGTTCGCCCGAGAGCTTCCTGACGTCGGCGTCGGGCAGGATGCCCTTGCCCTTCTCGACGACGGCCGCGAGGATCGCCGGCACGAGCCGCTGGATGAGCTGGCTCATCGCGACGCCGCCCGCGTTGTCCGACGTTACGTCGTCCATGACGATCTCCGGGACCTTGACTTCGAGGGTCGATACATTGCCGCCCACGGGCAGCACCTGGACGTGGGCGACCACGTTCCGGACGATCACTTTGCCGACTTTCAGCTTCCTCCCGCTTTCCCCCTTGCCGATGCGGGCCTTGATGTTGTCGAGCAGGGCGGTCACGTTCGTGCTGCTGAGCTTCGCTTCAATGTTCAGGTCGAGGCCGTCGATCTCGATCCGCGAGACCTCGACCGTGTCGGTCATCAGGCTCCCGATCGCGACGCCCGTCTCCACCTTGCCGACCTTGATGAAGTGCGGCGTCTTGAAACCTTCGGGGTTAGAGACCGTGAGCCCCCCGAGGCCGACCTCGGCCCGGAGGAGGCGGACGCTGGCGGAGTCGAGCATCGTCGGCACGCCCAGGGCGTAGGCGCCTCCCTGCTCGACGCCCGCCTTGGCGATCGAGTCGATCTTGAACCACACAATGACCAGCCCTATCACGATGACGACGGCGACGATCAGCAGGATCTTGAGGACTCTTCTCATGGCAATGCCCTCCTTGGCCGAGTGTTCCGCATCTATTGAGTGTAGACGCCCCGTCTCCCGAGACGCAAGGGGCATTCACCGCATTCTTGTGCGGCTGCGCCCGGGAGGCTATGATGTCAAGCCAAAGGAGGCCCGTGCCATGCCGAAAGCGAAGAGCGCGTCGAAAGCGAAGAAGGTCGTCATCCTGCTGGGAAGCCCGCGCCAGGCCGGCAACAGCGCCGCCCTCGCGGACCGGATCGCCGAGGGCGCCCGCGGCGCCGGCGCCGAGGTCACGTCGTTCTATCTGCACGGGATGAAGATCGCCCCGTGCCGCGCGTGCGAAGGGTGCCACGAGGCATCCAGCAAGGGGTGCGTCGTCCAGGACGACATGCAGGCCGTCTATCCGAAGCTCACGGAGGCGGACGCCGTCGTCTTCGCGGGCCCGATCTACTTCTTCACGGTCTCGGCCCAACTGAAGCTCGCCATGGACCGCTGCTACGGCCTGGGCGGCGCCGCCGGCCACAAGTTCACCGGCAAGAAGATCGGCCTGGCGTTCACGTTCGGCGGCGAGGACCCGTTCGATTCCGGCTGCACGAACGCGATTCGCGCGTTCCAGGACGCCTTCCACTACCTCGAGGCCGAGATCGCCGGCATGGTCTACGCCAGCGCCGGCGCCCCGGGCGAAGTGAAGGCGAACACGAAAGTGATGCGCGAGGCGTTTGAGTTGGGCAGGAAGCTCGTTTAGATCTGTAATGTTTTATACTTCGCCGCCCCGCTTGCGGGGCGTTCGCCGTTCTGTAAAGGATTCGCTTATGAGAAGCGCAGCTATAGTAGTATGTATAGTACTATTAGGAGCCACCCTCGCCATGGCCCAGGCCAAAGCCCTCTTCAACGAGCCACGCCAGACCGAGGACCAGGGGCGCGAGCAGCTCGCCGCCTTCGCCAAGACGTTCTCGAACAAGGCCGAATGGGAGGCCCGCGCCGCCACGAACCGCGACGAGATCCTCAAGGCCGCGCACCTCGTGCCCCTGCCGGCGCGAGGCCCGCTCGCCCCAATCGTGAACGGCAGGCAGGACCGCAAGGGCTACTCTGTCGAGAACTTCGCCATCGAGGTCCTCCCCGGCTTCTACTATACGGGCAACCTCTACCGCCCGTCGGGCGGCACGAAGCCGTTGGCGGGCGTCCTCTGCCCGCACGGCCACGCCGGCGGCACGGCCTCGGCCGACGACCCGAACGGCGTCCGGCGCGGCGGGCGGTTCCTCCCGTACACGCAGACCCGTGCCGCGACGCTCGCCCGCATGGGGGCGGTCGTCCTCACCTACGACATGGTCGGCTGGGGCGAATCGAGCCAGGTCGAGCACGACGATCCGCTCGTCCAGACGCTCCAGATATGGGGCAACATGCGGTGCCTCGACTTCCTGCTCTCGCTCGACGGCGTCGACCCGAAACGGATCGGCGTCACGGGCGAATCGGGCGGCGGCACGCAGACGTTCCTCCTTACGGCCCTCGACCCGCGCGTCGCCGTGGCGGCGCCGATCGTCATGGTCTCGGCCCATTTCTTCGGCGGATGCCAGTGCGAGTCGAGCCTGCCGATCCATCACAGCGACCGCCACGATACGAATAATGTCGATATCGCCGCCATGACCGCCCCGCGTCCGCTGCTCCTGGTCTCGGACGGCAGCGACTGGACGAAGAACGTCCCCGGCGTCGAATTCCCCTATATCTGGAGCGTCTATCGCCTCTACGGGGCGACCGGCCGGTGCGAAAGCGTGTTCCTCGCCGACGAGCCGCACGACTACGGCCCCTCGAAGCGTGCGCCCATGTACCGTTTCTTCGCCAAGCACCTGAAGCTCGACCTCAAGGCCGTGCAGAAGGACGACGGGGCGTTCGACGAGGCCGATGCGGCCGTGCCGGACATGGAGAGCCTGTGCGTATTTACGAAAGACCACCCGCGCCCCGCGTCGGCACTCATGGGCTCGAAGGCCGTGGCCGAGGCGTTCGAAAAGGCCAAAGGCAAGTAGGCCGGGGCGCGCCCCGGCGCCTTTCGCGAAGCGAGAACAATACGCATGAACGCATTTAGCCGGCCGGCTTGCCGGCCGCGCGCCTTTGTTCGGCCCGCGGCGCGCCTCGCTTCACACCTTTCGCCGAAACCGGACCGCCTTGACGCCAAGGAACAGGAGAACCATTCCCACGACCAGCGCCTGAGCAGCGCCAATGAGCAGGCCAAGCGTGATACCCTTGCGGGTCTCCTGCCAGCACCAGATGGGTAGCGCGATCAGCGTGCTCGCCCCGACGATGATCGCGATGATGCCTACGACGAATACGGCCCGCAGCCGACGCCCTTCGCCGGGCTCACTGTCCGAAGTCGCTTTCGCAGGCTCTCCCTCCGCAGATCCGCCCCCCTCCTGTTGCCGGGGACTGAGCGAGCGCCAACTGGCCAGGACGCCCAGGAGGATCAAGGTGATGGCTAACATAAAGGCCAACGGGGAAGTGAAGAGGGCGATTACCAGGATAGGCACCAGGATCGTCGCGGCCAGGAGGATCAGGATGACGCCTACCAGCCTGCCTGGTTGCGCTATCGCTGTCTTTCCTACCCCCTCGTCCCCCTCCGGCACTTCCCGAAATGGCTCGGCCTCCGCCTCGGCCGCCATCTCGTCCTCGTCGGCCTGGGCCTCGGCGGCGGAGGCATGGATTCGCGCGGCATGTTCCGCGACGACCTTCTCGGCGTCCGCCAGCCGGCCCATCGGCACGAGCACCCGCGGCCCCGACGGGAAGAAACCGTAGTTCGCCTGGCCGTACAGGATATTCGAGTTCGGGGCCTCGACCCACGCGGGCACGCCGGCCTCCTTAAGCGCGGCCGCAATCATCTCGGCCTCGACCTGGTTGGCGCCGGTGGCGGCCACGCTGAGCCCGCCGTCCTGGTACGCCTCCGGATCGGTCGGCAGGCCGAGCTCCTTCGCCCGGCGCTCGAAATAGGCCGCATCGTTTTCATCGTCGGCCATGGTTGTGCCTTTCCACCTTGACGTGTTGAGTCACATGGGCCGGGATGCACTCCGGGCCACGCTACAAATGCCAACGGATACCAACTGCGAACGCCAGCCCGCCAAACACCATCGGAATGGACAGGGCGGCAGCGAGAATCGCAAAGCGCCTCGCCTTCCTGAGGTCCTCATTCCAGCCGACCTCTTTAGCGCGGCGGCGAATCTTCAACACGAGCGGAACGGCCAGCACGAGGACGATGGGGGCCAGGCACCCGAGAAGCGTCAGGAGAGCCAGAGCCCGCGCCTCCCGGCGCAACTCAGAGTCATCGGCCGCGTCCGTCTTGTCCTGAGATGCCGCCAGGCATTCTTCCGCCTTGGCCCCCGGAAGCTCGCGCAGAAAAGCCTGTGCCTCTTCAAGGCACCCCTGCGTTACCATGATGCGGATGCCGCCAGGATACAGGGCATACTGGAGATGCCAGGCCATGCCGACGGTGTTCTGGCCTTCGATCCAACAGGGGATATCGGCGCCTCTCAGGTGGGCCGCAAGCATTTCAGCTTCTTCAAGGCTCGAGGCGGTGACCGCTGGGACCAGCCCGCCGTCCTGGTACGCCTCCGGATCGGTCGGCAGGCCGAGCTCGCGCGCCCGGCGCTCGAAGTAGGCGTCCTCTCTCTTTGCGTCGGACATGGATATGCCTCTTAATGATCCACTATAAGTGCCGCGCGGGCGACCGGCCAGTATAATTCCCTTTGGGTGGCAACGCCACGTCAACGGCGCGCCGGTGCGCCATAATTAGCCCCCGGTGCATACACCGGGGGCGCCTTTGACTTGCCTTGTGCTTGCGTCGTGGCCCGCGCCAACGTCAAAATCGACGTCAACGGCGCCCCCCGTGTATTCACGGGGGGCTAACTATGGATTGGCGCTGGCCAGCGGCTCACCGAGGGCCTCGACGGGAATATACCCGCTGGCGAAGTTGTACACGCTCCGCACCGTCCAGCTTCGTTCCAGGGGCTTGAGGGCGATGTCGCGGTCCATGGCGCCCGGCCGCATGATGGCCCGCAGCCGCGTCAGGTAGGTGACTTTCGCCGTCCGGGCAAGGGGCGACGCGTTCTCCAGGATCCCGCAGAGGCCGCTCAGGGGCGGGACCTTTTCGACGGGCGCGAGCGGGGCGCCGAATATCTTGTTCAGCCGCTCCAGGTCGAGCTCACTCACGTCCGTCTGGCCCGGCGCGGTCAAGAGGTCGGCGGCAAACTCGGTGACGAGGAAATGGCCCTGGTTGCGGTGCGTGAGGTCGGCGAACACGGCCTCGTAGTTGGTGCCGCTGGGCGACTTGTGGTCGCGGCGGATTTCGTCGCCGCTGATCCGCCCCGAATGCCAGTTGGCCGGGCCGACGCGCGTCTTGGCGAGCACGTAGAGGAGGACCTCGTTCTCCGCGTCGGCCGAGAGTTTAGAGATCACAAGTGGGTAGACGAGCTTGTCGGCTTTATATCGGTAAACGATCGGCTGCGGCGCGAGCGTCTTGGCCGCGGCCGCGCCGGGCCTGATCCGGACGGCCAGCCAGTGCCACCGGTCCTTCACGTATCGGTCGGCCACGCGCTCGGCCCCGTCGGGGACCGCGTACCCGTTCTTCTGGAGCCACTCGATAAGCGTGGCGGCGTCGCCCGCGCCGAGAGCCGTCCATTCGAAGGGGCCGGCGTTGCCGCTCGCCTCGACGACCACGCGTTTCTCGACATGGCCGTCCCCTCCCTCGGAGAGGGCGCCGAACTCGCCGCCGCCCGCATGCGGCCGCTTGGGAGGGGTCTCGGTCCACCGGAAACGCGGCGCGGTCTCGTCGTCGAGCCCTGCGAACACGTCCTTGTCCTTGTCCAGGGCGGCCACGTTCTCGGGCTTCGCGGGGACCGGGATGATCCACGCCACGTCCTCGGGCCCGGCGCGGAAATGGGTGCGGAGGACCACCTCGACCGTCTCGCCGTCGAAGACGAGGAGCGCCTCCTGGCGCGGCGACCGCACCATCTGCCCCGACCGCACCGTCACCCGTATGGGGCCGCCGGAGGTCATGAAGCCGTCGGCCAGGGCCGTCGCGGCGCCGGCGAAAGCCAGGATCAAGGCCAGGGCGAGCGGACGGGACATGAGATTCCTTTCTTGAAGAGACGATACCAGAGAATCTCAGGAGTGAGCATACCGTTGTGGAGGGCGCGTTCAAGGCAAAAAGCGGCAGGGGGCGCGAGGATGTGCACCTTAAGAACGTGGCAGGTGCCGTCGGCGACCGTAGGGGCGGCCCCATGTGGCCGCCCGGCCTTTGACGTGCGTTTCGCGAGGCAACGGCAAAACGGCCGGGCGGCCACATGGGGCCGCCCCTACTTCCCCAGCGCCTCCGCCACCGCCTTATTCAGCGCCCCGTGCAGCGCCCCGCCGTCGGGCAGGCCCGGCCGGTGGATCATAAGCACGGTGACGCGCCCGGCCTGCGGATCGATCCACAGGTTCGTGCTGTAGGCGCCGCCGTGGCCGCAGCCTCCGGGGATCACGGCCTTCTCATCGGCCTTGGCGGTGGTCTGCCAGCCGAGCCCGTAATTGGTGTTCGGGAGATTGCCCGTCTGCGTCGAGGTCATCGTCCGCACGGCCGCCTCGGAGAGGTAACGCTTCCCTTGGAACTCGCCGCCGCCGAGGACCATGCGGCCGAACCGGGTCACGTCGGCCGCCGTCGAGAACAGGCCGCCCGCCGGGCAGGGGCCGCGCTTCCGGTCCGTCAGCGGATACGTGAGCTGCTCGATCGGCATCTCCTCCAGGCCGGTCTTGTCGGCGTTCCCTTTGTACGACTTGGCCAGGCGCCCGACCTGCTCCTCGGTGGGCCAGAAGGTCGTGTCCTTCATGCCGAGGGGCTTGAAGAGACGCTTGTCCATGAATTCCTCGTAGGGCATGCCGCTCACGAGTTCGACGATGCGGCCGGCGGTGTTGATGCCGGCGTTGCTGTAGTCGTACTTCGTCCCCGGCTGGGTCCGGAGGTTCGTCATCGCATAGCTGAGGACGGCCTCGCGCAGGGGGCGCTGGTCGATCTTCGACTCCACGCGGGACATGAACGGAAGGCCGCTCGTGTGCGAGAGGATCTCCTTGACGGTGATGGGATGATCGGGCGCCTTCAGGGTCACCTGCCCCTTCTCCTCGGCCGCCAGCACCATCTGGCCGCGGAATTCCGGAAGGTACTTCTCGACCGGGTCCTCGATCTTCACCTTGCCCTCGTCGACGAGCATCATGAGGGCGGCGGCGGTCATCGGCTTGGACATCGAGGCGATCCAGAACAGGTCGTCCGCCCGCATCGGCCGCTTGCCCGCCACGTCGCTCTCGCCGACCGCCACCGGGCCGACCACCTTGTCCTTCGTCGCCGCCATCGCCACCGCGCCGGAGACGACGTGGTTGTCGACGAACGGCTGGAGGGCGGCGGCGATGCCCTTGGCCGCGTCCGGCGCGGCCGCTTCCGCCCCAGGCGCGGGGGAGGCGGCTTGAAGGGAGATGCATACGATTGCGGCGGCGAGTCCGGCCAAGCGTAGTCGGGTCATGGTTGCGGCGTCCTTCCTTGTTATGACGGCGAGTCGGTTGTGCGGCGATTATGGGCGGGCGCGCGGCGGCGGTCAAGGACGAAGCGGCGCGCCTTTGTTCCCTCTCCCCTCCAACAGGGAGAGGGAGAACAAAGGCATGCCAAGCACCAAAGGCTCGTGCTATGCCCCCCCGTCGTCAAAACCCCGGAAACCGCGCTCCCCCATCGCGGTTCAACAGAGCGGCGGTTCTCTTGGGCTAACAGGCACACGATGCCAAGGTGGCGGCTGATCCTGGCGGCACTGGTGGCGGCGCTGGCGGTGCGCGCCGCGACGGCCGCCGAGTACAAGAAGGCCCTCACGCTGGCCGAGCCCCTCGGCGCCACCTGGACGGACGAAGTCGTCCACCAGGACGTGGAGATCCGCGAGGCCCGCGTGGCCGCCGACACGTTCGCGCTCCGGGCGGCCGACGGCGCCCCGGTTCCCGTGCAGGTGGAAGTGCTCGACGGCAAGCCCGACGCGGTCCGCAAGGTCCGCCTGTGGTTCAAGGCGACCTTGCCCGCCGACGAGGCGGTCGCGTACGAATTGACGTACAACGATGAGTCCCGCCCGTCGCCGCCGCCCGAGGGGGGCGCGGGCGTCGCGCGCGAGGGGGACGTCCTCGTCCTCTCGGGCGGCGAGACGGCCCTGGCCCTCTCGGCCCCCGCCAAGCCTTTCGACAAGCCCCGCCCGCTGAAGGAACTGCCGCCCATCGTGGCGGTGCGGTGCGCGGTCACGGCCGGCCCGTGCGGCCAATGGCGGCTGGAGAGCCCCGCCCGCGTGCGGTCCGTCACGGCGACCGTCGAGGTCCCGGGGCCCGTCTGGGTCCGCGTCCGCCTCAAGTACGCCTTCGAGGACGGCGGCCATGCCTACGAGGCCGTGTTCAAGGCCGTCGCCGGCGACTCATGGATTGATGTGCAGGAGAAGTACCGCCTCCCGGCCGAGACGCGGCACAGCCTGGTGCTGGACGAGGGGTTCAAGCCCGCCCGCGTGTGCTGGATGCCGTGGTTCTCGTCGAAGGGGAGCGACCTCGCGCCCGACGGCGAGTTGAAGCGCCTGGCGCCGGCGTCGCTCTTCCGCGACGGCCGGCCGTTTGCGACGCTGCGGCCGAAGTGGGCGCCGATGCGCGAGACGGGCCCGGTGTGCTTCGTGCTCGGCCTGGGCGAAGGGTCGCCGGCGGTCGGCGCTGCGGCGGTTTGCCCGAGCGAGTGGCAGAAGCCGTACGGGCAGTTCATCACGGTCCGGGCCGCCCGCGACGGCCGCGAGGTCGCGTTCGATTTCCCGCTGGCGGAAGGGGAGAGGCACTGGGCCCTGGTGGCTGGCCCCGGGACGGCCTTCGACACGAAGGCCCGGCTCCAGCGGCTCCTTCGGGCCCGGGCCGACGTGCCGCTGGACCGCGTCCTGTCGGAGTGGACGCTCCGGTGGACGCGCGACCCGGAGAAGGCCGCGCCGCACCTCCTGACCACGTGGAAACATCTCGAACAGTTGCGTGCTGCCGTGGCCGCCGAGGACGATTCCGCCGCCTCGCAGATGGTCCGCCGCGTGCTCTCGGGCGACCTCAAGGGCGACCGGAAGTTGGCCGAGTTCCTCGCCGATCGCGGGACCGGCTTGGCCGCGCCGCCGCTCGGCGCCCAGGCATACCTGGAGCGAGGCTACGAGGACGAGGCGCTCGCGCCGCCGAACACTCCCCGCCGCCTGAGGGCGATCCTGCCCCTGGCGGACCTGGGCGCGGCCGGCCATCCCGCCGGCGACGCCCAACTCGCGCTCCTCGGCTACGTGTTCTCCGATCCGAACTACTGGGCCGGCTACGGCGGCGGCTGGGACGTCGGCAGCCCCGCCTACCTGGCCGACATGTACGCCCCGCTCATCCAGGTGGCGGCGATGATTCCCGACCATCCGCGCGCGGGCCGCTGGATGGAGATCGGCTCGAAGGGCCTCAAGGACGACCTCAGGCGGATCGTCCAGATGTCGGGCGGCGCCGGCTTCGAGCCTCCCGGCGACAGCTTGGAGGCCCTCGGCACGATGTTGCCGCTGATGCGGGCGATCCAGAACTCGGGCCTCGGCGACCCGTTCCGCTGGCCCGAGACGCGGGCGGCCCTGGAATACCTGCGGGGCCTGCACACGCCGCCCGACCCGCGCCTCGGCCGGCGCAGCCTCGTGCCGACGGGCGACATGCGGCCGTGGCAGGACGACGCGGGCGCCCTCTTTGGCATCGCCGCGGCGGGCCTCCAGCGCAGCGACCCGGCGTTTGCCGCGCACTGCATGGCCCTCTATCGCCATTATTATGGCGATGGCGGCAGTGGGGACCTCGCGCGCGACGTGCTCCTGGCGGACCCTTCCGTCCCGGAGGGGCGCCTGGAGGACCCGCCCTGGCCGAGCCGCGCGTTTCCCGGCTTCGGGGCCGTTCTGCGCAGCCGGTTCGGCGCGCCCGACGAGACGTTCGCCGGCTTCAAGTGCGGGGCGGCGCGCGGCCACTACCAGGGGGACGAGCTCAGTTTCCACTTCTTCGGGGCCGGGATGCCGATCGCCCTGGACTGGCAGTCCGCCCGCAAGGCCCGCCCCGAGCAGGAACACATGCACAACCGTGTGAATCTCGGCGACCACGAGAACATGGACGCCGTGGGGGAGCTCCTGGCGCTCCGGACCTCGGACGCGGGCGACCTGGCCGTCGGGCAGGTGCGGTCCGACCACCTGCGCCAGATGCCCCTGTACCCGCAGCAGATCGTCGGCGCCGCGAGCTACCCGCGCCGTACGCTGCCGGCCGAGGCGCGGCTGCGGCGGTACCTCTTGCTCGTCAAGCATCCGCTCGGCAGCCCGCTGGAAGACTACCTGGTGATCCGCGACGAGGCCGTCTCGACCGAGCCGGCGACGTTCAACCTGTTTGTCCTTGCCCGGTCGGTCCAGCAGGACGGCCGGGAATTCGCCTTCGACGGCCAGTTGGCGGCCGACGCCGTGGCGTACGTGGCCGCGCCGCGGCCCGACAAGGTCCGCCTCGACCGCTGGGCCTGGCCGAAGCAGGACGACTCGAGCCTGATCCCGAAGGACTTCCAGGTCGGCCAGGACCGATGGCGGGTGGGCGAGCTCCAGCAGTGGCTCCGCGTGACCGCCCCGCCGGGCGAGCCGATGCTCACCGTGCTCTACGCCTTCCGCAAGGGGCTCACGAGCCCGGCGATAGAGACCCTCGCGGGCGGCAAAGGCGTCCGCGTGACCCTCGGCGACAAGACCGAGGACGTGTACCTGGCGACCGACCCCGCGCCGGAGGCGGGCGGCCAGGCGGTCGTCAAGCGCGACGGCCAGACGACCGTGATCCTGAAGGCGAAGGACGTGAAGCCGTTGTGAGGCGGCCGTTTGGTTTCGTAGGGGCGGCCCCATGTGGCCGCCCGGCCGTTGACGTGGCTTTGGGGCTGTGCGCCCGCCGCCCACAACCAAAACAACAGCCGGGCGGCCACATGGGGCCGCCCCTACGTACGTCAACAGCCGCCAGCAACGGCTGGGGCACCCCGTCAACGACTTTAAGAATTTCCCGCGTGGCGCGGGACTTTCGTATAATAAGACTTGGTATGCTTTGCCGGCGGCCCTCTTTCTTGGGGGCTGCGCAGGGGGGATGTTGTGCCAACGGGCCGCGCGCCTGCGCGGCACGGAGTGACAGGTTTGACGAAAAGCACGGGCTTCCGCGTGTTTCCGAATCCTAGCCCGCTGGACCTCCCGCCCCCTGCGACAGGGCCCCGAGACGCGGCGCCCCCAACCCCGCGAGGCACGCGCCTGATTGCCCGCCTTGTGGTCGGCCTCGTCCTGGCGATCAGCGGCCTGGTGCTCGTGGGATGGGTCTTTGACATTCCGCTGCTGAAGAGCATCCATCCCGGCTGGAACTCGATGAAGATCGTCACGGCGATCTCGCTGGCCCTTTCGGCGGTCGGCCTGGCCTGTGCGGGCCAATCTGCCCCGACCGGCCTCCGGCGCATCGTGGGATTGGCTTGCGGCGCCGTGGTGGCCCTGGTAGGTCTGGCGACGCTGGCCATCTACGCCGGCGAACTGGTCTCTGGGAAGCCATCGCCGGCGGGCCAGGCGCCGCTGCTGGACCTGTTCCTGGGGCCCACCGACCGGATGGCCATCGTTACCGCCCTGTGTTTCGTGCTCCTTGGGGCCTCGTTCGTCCTGCTGGCCGCCGGCATTCGGCAGGGCGGGAACCTGAGCCACGTCGCGGTTCTTCCCGCCATGATCCTGTCCCACCTGGCCCTGGTGGGGTACGTGTTGGACGTCAAGCTGCTCCTCAACTGGATGAATGTCGCCATCGCCCTGCACACGGATATCGCCATACTGCTTCTGTGCCTGGGCGTCCTCTGTGCCCGCAGGGATACCTGGTTGATGGGCGTGCTCGTCAGCCGCAGCGCCGGCGGAATGATGGCCCGGCGACTGCTGCCGGTGATGGTGATTGTCCCCCTTGTGATTGGCTGGCTGAGGCTCCAAGGCGAGTTATCCGGGCTTCACAGCTCGGCGGCCGGTGTGGCGCTGGTGGCCATTTCCTATACGTTGATCCTGGTGTCCATCGTGTGGTTCACGGCACGCTCCATCGGCCGGGTGGACGACCGCCGGCGGCAGGCCCAGGAGGGGCTCGAGAACGCCTACGCCGTGCTCGAGCAGCGGGTGACCGAGCGGACCGCGGAGCTCCGCGCCACCTCCCTCTACGCCCGAAGCCTGATCGAAGCCAGTCTCGATCCTCTGGTCACGATCAGCCCCGAAGGCAAGATCACCGACGTCAACCAGGCCACCGAGCAGGTCACGGGCCTGCCGCGCGACCGCCTGATCGGCAGCGACTTCTCCGACTATTTCACCGAGCCGGACAAGGCCCGCGCCGGGTACCGGAAGGTCCTGGCCGACGGCAGCGTCCACGACTATGCGCTGACGATCCGCCACGGCTCCGGCGGCACGACCGACGTCCTCTACAATGCGACGGTCTACCGGAACGAGGCCGGCCGGATGCAGGGCGTCTTCGCGGCGGCGCGCGATGTCACGGAGCAGACGGCGGCGGCGCGGCGGGCCGAGGTCGTCAGTCTGCTCCTGGGCCTGTTTGCACGCCAGACCTCCCGCCACGAGTATCTCGATGCCGCCGCCCGGCTTATCCGCGAGTGGAGCGGATGCCGATACCTGGGCATCCGCGTGCTCGAAAGCAACGGGAAGCTTCCATACGACGCGGCCGTCGGCTTCGATGCGGCGTTCCACGAAGCGGAGCACTGGCTCGACATCGGGGTCGACAACTGCATCTGCACGCGCGTCGCCCGGGGGACGCCCGAGCCCCAGGACGCCCCCGCCATGACGCCGGGCGGGTCCTTCCGCGTCGGCGACTCGGCGGCGTTCATCCAATCGCTGCTGCCGGCCCAGGCGAGCCGGTTCCGGGGCCATTGCGTCCACGTCGGCTTCCAATCCATCGCGTGTGTTCCCGTCCGGTACCGTGGGACGACGCTGGGCGTCATCCACATGGCCGACGAGCGGAAGGGGATGGTGCCCGAGGCCACGGTCGCGTTCATCGAATTGATCGCCCCCCTGGTGGCCGAGGCGATCCGGCGGTTCAACGCCGAAGAGGTGGTCCGCAAGGCCTCGCTTTATGTGCGCGGCCTGATCGAGGCCAGCCTCGACCCGCTCGTCACGATCAGCCCCCAAGGCAAGATCACGGACGTGAACCGGGCCACCGAACAGGCCACCGGCGCCTCCCGCGAGGGCCTGATCGGCACGGATTTCTCGGATTATTTCACGGACCCCGAGAAGGCGCGGTACGGGTATCGGCGGGTCCTCGAGGAAGGCTTCGTCCTGGACTACCCGCTCACCATCCGCCACACCTCCGGCCGCACGATGGACGTCCTCTACAATGCGACGGTCTACCGGGACGAGGCGGGCGCCGTCCTGGGGGTCTTCGCGGCGGCCCGCGACGTGACCGAGCGGAAGCGCGTCGAAGCGGAACTGGCCCGCTACCGCGAGGGCCTCGAGGACCTCGTCCGCCAGCGGACGGACGAAGTCGAGGCGGTCGCCGCTGACCTGGCCCGCTCCAACAAGGACCTCGAGCAATTCGCCTACGTCGCCTCGCACGACCTCCAGGAGCCCCTGCGGATCGTGGCCGGATACCTCCAGCTCCTGGAGCGACGGTACAAGGGCAAGCTCGACGCCGACGCCGACGACTTCATCAACTTTGCCGTCGACGGGGCGAGCCGCATGCAGGCCCTCATCAACGATCTTCTGTCCTATTCCCGCGTCGGGACGCGCGGCAAGGCGCCGGCGCCCGTCGACCTGGAGGCCGTCT
>Ga0209777_10003482_pt1 | contig 19484 bp, 19 predicted proteins | sample FrelakmetHBP12HB_FD_187147 | JGI IMG/M metagenome (GOLD analysis project Ga0209777, IMG submission 187147) | Freshwater lake sediment microbial communities from the University of Notre Dame, USA, for methane emissions studies -HBP12 HB (SPAdes)... | ecosystem: Environmental > Aquatic >...
TGCAGACACAACTTTTGCATCATCAGATGTATTACTTAAGAGATATGAGACAGGTTTGCCCCCTCTCAAAGATATTGCAATATCAAATAAGGGAACATATGTAATCGGAAGTGAGTTAGACAAAACCATTTATATGTACGATAATGTCGGTAATCTTTACTGGTCATTACCTTCTGATGATCGCATCATGAATGTAGGGATTTCATCTGACGGGGATAATATTATTGCAAGTACTGGAAGTGGAATGATTTATCTTATAGATAGTAAAGGAAAAATTATTTGGAGCGACGCATTGGGCCACTGGGTTAATGCTGTTGATATAACAAATGATGGAAAATTCATAGCGGAAGGTGCAAATAATGGAATCATACGCGTTCTGGATCATGGAGATAATGAAATTTGGAATTATTCTGTCGAAAATGACGTTCTCAGTATAGATCTCTCCAGTAATGCAGATAGTTGCGTAGTTGGTACCGATGATGGTAATGTGTATCTGTTTAACAATTCTGGTAAATTGATTTGGACATATAAGACGGGAGTGTCCGCTAATTGCGTGGGGATATCAGAAGATGGAAATACCATTATTGCTGGAAATGGAGAAGGTATGATCTATCGGTTCAATCGAGACGGAAAACGTATTTTCGCAACGAAATTGGGCTTAAATATTCTTTCTTGCGCGGTGTCATCAAATGGTAAATATATATTGGCAGGATCCTCCGTATTGGAAGGATCCTCAGATCAATATGTCTATCTAAATAGAGCCGATGGCACACCTGTGTGGAAATACAATACTAACGATGCCGTTCCAGGTGTTTCGATTTCACAAAACGGAAAATATCTTGTTGGAATATCAACGATTAAAAGAGTCTTATCAGCAACTCCAGAAGGTGTAGTTGATTTTTTTCAAAGTCCAATTGATATTGAAGATATCACACCATCACCAACTACTGTAATTACGGTTCGCCCGGTTACTACACCGACTCCTACATCAACTCCTATAATTACGCCTACTCCCTCACCATGGAATTTTGGAAAAAGTGATTATGCAATTATCTTTAGTTTAATAGGTGTGGGGTCGCTATTCGGAATCTTCAAATTATTTCCTTCAAAATTTTGGAAGAAAAAATAAGACAAACAAGTTAGAACTAGGCAGTTGGATTAACCGGAATAGAGAGAATGTTGTAACAATCCGAAAAGCACAATTCCCATTTTGGGAATAATGTTAAGCGCTCTGTTAACTTGTTATGGGATCGTCAACTTTCCCTCTCATGAAAAATATACGATCCCTCAACAAGTTAACAGAACCCTGTTCCGCCCCGTTGCTGCGGCCGATATCATGGTAGTACCAGTCCCTACGAAGGGATCTAGAACCGTATCGCCGACAAAGCTGAACATCCGGATGAGGCGGGAGGAAAGTTCGACAGGATACGGGGCAGGATGATCCTGCGTTGATGCACCGGGAAGATCCGACCAGATCTGCCGGAACCATTTCTTATGGTTCTCCTGAGATATCGTGCTCAGTAACCTCTTATCAGTATCCGGCTTCCGGTAGGCTCCGGGTTTTCTCTGCATCAGGATAAATTCGATATCGTTTTTCACGATTGCGTTCGGCTCGAACGGTTTTCCGAGAATTCCCCCGCCATTGTTCACCTCAAACGTAACATTTGCGATCTTATGCCAGATAATCGGGGATAGGTTATCAAAGCTGATAGTCCGGCACAACTCAATGATGCTTGCATGCAGGGGCATGACCAGGTGCCTGCCGATCTGTTTTCGGGGAATACACACATCCCCGACAACAACAACGAGCCGCCCGCCTTTGACAAGCACGCGATGGCATTCAGACCACACTTTTCCAAGTTCGGCAAGAAAATCCTCGTAGTCTTGGATATTGCCCAACTGTCCGTTCGATTCATTATATTTCTTCAGGTTCCAGTATGGGGGGGATGTTACGACTAGGTGAACAGATTCATCTCCGATCTCATTCAGATTTCTCGCATCTCCGAGAACCAGCTTATGATGCGTTGGGATTGTCCGGATGACCGAGTCTATCTTTTTAATGAGAACGGGATCTTTTGAAATTGCCGGGATCGCCTTCTGGATACCTACCTCATCGATCAGGGGATTGAGAAATGCAAGATCTGGCTGATGGTGAATGACAGAAGAGGTCATCGGTAGTGTCTCTTGATATTACATTATGAATAAGGGGATTTAAGTGTAATTCTATCAATTCCGCCTATTTCTGGTAAGGGCATTCGCCCCGGGCATGAGCGTGAGGGGGGTCTACCCCCAGTGGTGCGGGACGGGGTGATCAGGAGGAAGGAGGTATCACACCAATTTTTTTAAAAAGGGATAATTTGGATTTATTTATCGGTTTTTCCTTCATTTTTTTCTTGATCCTTAAACAATGGCCAGATTGCTTCACAGGAAGTGCTATAATTTTTACGCAATTCCCATTGAATGTCCTTTGGTAACCATTCTCTAATTTTAAGAGGAATCTCATTTGCCAATATAATTAATTTGCGAGCTTCGTGATCTTCTAAGGGTTTTTGAGACTTCCTACTGATTCTCGCAACTCCTTCATGAACAAAAGTATTTCTTGCGGTTTTCAAATTTTGGAATGCGTTCCATAATTTCTCATCCTCTTTCAGTGTATGTCCGGTTAAAATTTTTAAGAGGATGTCATATTGTTCTTCAACACTGGGTTCGTGTGTCCAATCTGGTCTCCTATTAATCCATTCCCAAAACTCCGGGGAAATTTTCTCTTTAGTTGCTAATTGGTTGAGTATTTTTGCGATAAAGACTTCTAAAGCGGTAAATGTTAATACAATACTTGGCCCTATTTCAGGTAATTCGTCTAACCCATCAAGAAGTAAATCGACCCAATATTGTGACCCAAAATCCGATGGCAATTTAAAAATGTCGTTCCAGATTTCTGAATTTAAAGAAACATATTTAAGTTCAAATTTATAGGAACCCTTGGCTCTAAATTTTCCTTTTTCTTCTGGAAATTCTGTCCCATCATCTTTGAGATAGGCTATCCGCCATTGACATGAAAGTATGTCTATTAGGTGGATTTGGTTTGCATTAGTTAAATGCCTAAGGCGGATAAGAAAATAATTTAATACTTTATTAATAACCTCAAATGAAGGATCATATTCATTCATCTTAGTTGGATCAGTGTAGACAGTTCTATCAAATTCTTCTTTTTGGAAGTCTATCCGAATAATATTACAAAAAATAGCATCTTTTCCATTCAATTTTATTGTCAATGGTTCAGTATGCGATACATATCTTTGATCTCTCCCCGGGGGAAACCAGCTAATTTTGTATCCTGATTCTTCAAATGAAAAAATAGGGAATTTTTCATCTACTGCGATTAGAATATCAAATGGGATTTGTATGAAAACACGGGCAATCATAAAGACTATTAAATTTGTATAGAAAAATGTTTGCTTAAATGAATATTTGACATTTTCATTTTCAGTAATTTATCGCGAACTAACTATGAATTACATTTGTTATTCTTCGCTATGAGGATAAACGATTAGAATCTTCAGTGCAAAAGTGCTACTATGGAAAATCTGATTACTGGGAATCGGACTATTTTGTATTTAATAACAGTCAACAATGTGTTATTTTTAAAAGATACACCATGTATGGTGTGTATTTTTATGAGGATCTGTGGTCAAAATTGACTGCGCGCAAAAGTTGAAGATCCCCGTAAGTTGGTCATAACCCATCTCCGGATTCAACATCCGCATGCCAATCGAATATGACCCGTGGACGCTTACGGTGGGTCTGTTGTGGGAACGACGTGGTCAAGATCGCCGTTCTCGGTTGTGTTCCATGAGAGTTGGGTGCATCTATCTGGAGGGATACCGCGAGAAATAACGAGAATAGATGGGTTGAAACTTGCGCGACCAAGCGCGGGGCTTTCATTGGCATAATTTTTTAACCAATTTTTGTATATGATTCGTTCTTGGATTAGGATTGGTAGATACATCGGGAGCCATAATTTGAGTTCACCATTATTACTCTTTAATTATCCATGATGCGGTTTGATCACCGAACGAGAAATCAAATGTCAATTTTCCTTGCATTGCTTTATCAGAAAATGTATTAACCATAAATTCGGTCAAAGTGTCGCCAGGGTAAAATGGGGACGAGAATTGCAATCCATCTCCGATCGATGTCCAATACCCATCGTACTTATCGTCGTGTTCGACACCAGCCCAGTCTGTTACCACATATCGGACTACTCCACGTCCAGTTACAGCTGTTTGACCAACATTCTTCTCTTCAAATCCCACCCCGTAACTGCCATTTCCTCGATGTGTAAAATTTATAACTTTTACTGCTAAAGAAGCACCTTCAGATGATAAAATTGCAGTATCACCGATTTTAAGGGCAGTCATTTTATTACCAGTTTCAACCAATGGAATTGACCTAGGTGTATTACTTGAGTTTTGGAAATAATTTGAGCTTTGGAAATAGCCGTAAAATAATGCCGTCAGAATAACCAAGAGAATAACTCCCCCACAACATATCCATTTAGTAGAGGATCCTTCTTTTGTAGTACTTTCAGTCGTTGAACCTTGTGGTTGTTGTTCGGGTGTCTGAGCAGAAGTAGATGCCGAGGTAACCGGCGGGATGTACCATGATGGATGTGCCGGTTGCTGAATTGCAACTGGTTGAGTTACAGGGGGTTGCACTTCAGGTAATGTAATAGGAAGTTTAGCTCCACATTTTGGACAGAACGGCATATTACCATCTCTAATTGGATTACTACACTCAGGACAGAATTTCGCCATACTCTTTCTCTCTTGTTTTAAATAGGAAGTGATACGCGGTTCTAACGATAAGTTTATTCTTTTAATTATAAATGGTAATTTGATAATTTTTGAAATTACTAAAAATTGAGTGGAATGACAATATAGGAGCGATAGTATCTCTAAATATTAGAAATCACAATTTTGGATTTTGTTTTTGTCATAGAATAAAAGACCGAAGCGTCTGGTTTTTCGGATTGGAAAGATGGTTTTGTTGCAGATGTCTTGGGATACTTCTTGGGGGTTGCATTGGACTACTAATATCTGTGTTGGGATTCCGTCCCCCGGGTTATATTATTTTTATTTTTCTTATTCCATTACTCATTGATGGATTTTCTCAAGCGATATCATCTAGGGAAAGTAACAATACAATCCGATTCTCTACAGGATTGTTGTTTGGCTGGGCTCTTCCTTTTGTCGTATTTGCTTTAATCGAGATACTAAAATCCTACTAAATACCCTGCGGCAAATATCTCAAACAATATCCTTATCTTTAGAATCGCCCATCAATGATTATCTGAATTAATAGAGGAAGTGAAGGAATGGCGAAATTCTGTCCTGAGTGTGCAAATCCAATTGTTGAGAATAATATGCCGTTCTGCCCCAAATGCGGAGCGAAACTTCCTATTTCTTCACCCGAAGTGCAAACTCCGGCGGCTAGACCAAACGCAGTACAACAACCGGTGCAACCATCATACTACATCCCACCAGTAAGTACGGCGCCGACAAGTCTCTCTGAATCCAAAAGCAACGAAAGATCCTTTTATTATTCAAATATTTTTTATCTCGTCATAATTTTAGATCTTCTTCTCATTTCAATAACTGGTATAGGATGTGTTTCCAATTTTTTTAATGCGTCTAGTAGCCAATATCATAATATATTCAACGTTTTCGTAGCAATTATCCTTTTAATAAATCTGATTATAGACATATATATACTCAATAACATGCGGAATTCTCCGCATAGTATCGACAGTAATTCATGCTGGATTAAGAGTTTATTTGGATTTTTAGGAATTGTTACCTTCATATCCGGCATATATTTTTTAATAATTAGCATCAAAATGCTACGTGCTTATGACGCGAGGGTAAAATAGAGAGAAATTGAACAAGCTAAAGACCCAACAACTAATCAGGCTCAAATAATATAATATCAAATTAACAAACTTATCGTAAGGATAGTGCATCACTAACCATCCAAAAAAAGGGAATGGACATGGCAAAATTCTGTCCCGAATGTGTGCATCCAATTATTGATGGTAATATGCCGTTCTGCCCCAAATGTGGCGCGAAACTTCTTATTACTTCATCCGCACCGCAACCTACTGATAAACAAAAAGAATCTCAAAAACCAGAACCAGAAAAAAATCGGTTGTTCGACTTCCTTGGGATCAAAGAAGATAGTGAAACCAAACAACTCGACATGCGATTATTTGGAATAGATAAAATTGATGACGCTCTAAAAAGTAATGGAAAGAATAAACCCTTAATAGACATTTCTGAATTGGATGTAATTCTCGGCGTTCTAATAATACTCGCATTATATATTTTCCCAATAAGCTCTTTTCAAGGTCGTAATTTTTCAATTGCAGACCTTACTTCAATTTGTAATAGTCCAATCGGAATAATGGTGGGTGGATCAGGTTGTAATATGTGGAATATGGTTTTTTATGGAGGGTGGGCATTCGGAATTTATGGAATTATTTTTGGAATCGTGAGGTATTCAAAGAAAAAATGATTTTCATAAGGTAATTTTCCCCATTAAAAAACGTCTGTAACCTGTAATAACACTGTTCCGCAAACGTTGAACGGGGTTCGGGGGTGATGCACGGTATGTGGGATGATGTTAATGGATATATTTGAATAGTTCCAGTATCCTATACCCAATTCAATAGGTGTGAATAATGATAAGAAAGGCAACAATCTGCATTCTAATTTTATTCATTTTAGTTTGTGGCTGTAATACAATAGTCTCGGAAAAAAAGGGAACCGCCCAGGTCACATCGTCACCATCGGGTGCCGAGGTGTATTTAGATAATGCATATCGGGGTACTACACCAACTACCATCAATGATCTGTCCGTCGGAAGTCATACTATTGAACTTCGTTATCGCGATTACCAAATCTGGTCAACAACAATTACAGTCACATCGGGAAGCACATCATATATCTCCACTACCTTGAACCCGATTTCCTCAACATCAATAATTCCCACAACTCAAATTACCCAAATAACAGCACAAAGTCCACTGGTAACCACGACTCCAATAAACATTCCAACCCCTTCAATGACCACTACAACAATTCAACCTCCTTCTCACCTTACATCAAACGATATTAACACGCATTTTATGGATCTTGCTTTCGGGTCAGGAACTACATATCTCAATCGATTGGTTTATCCTCCTAATAGCCCCAGCCAAAAAAACACAATTTCCCCCTTCAATGGAGAGACCGGTGATATGCAATTGATTAAACAATTTATCAGTGATTTCAATGAATTATCGCACACCAATCAATTCTCCGATTTAAAAAGAGATACAGAAGATAATAGCCACGCAGATATCGTCATTAAATTCATTGGTGCGGATGGAATGAGCGGGATATCAAAAGAGGCATACGATAAAGAGATTAAGGTTAATGGAGTTTCTTATTCAAAAATCGGTAATGGGACAATTTATATCAATTCAAACCTCAAGGGAGATGCGAGAAATCATTCCATTTTAAGAAGTATTTATTACGAATTGGGATTCAATGGTGAAACCCTACAATACCCTGACAGTCTTTTCTATTATCAGGATAATACCAACACTAAATTATCTTACGTAGACGAGAAAGCAGTTGAAATTATGTATGGATCAGGATTGATTAGGGGAATGATAGTGGACAATGTGAAAAAAGTGCTTCTAATTAAAAATTAATTTTTGGTTCTGAGAAAATCTTCTCTTTAAATTCCTCGTTCTCCTTGTTTACCGTATCACACCGAGAAACGACGCGTGACTGTGCGTTGAAAACAATATTTCTGTTGAGGGGATTACCCGTGGAACGGTACTTTCGCCGGTTCTGTTAACTTATTATGGGATCATCAACTTTCCCTTTCCTGAAAAATATACGATCCCTCAACAAGTTAACAGAACCTGATAAGTTGTCGGTTGATAGGGATTTTCTTACGAGATGAAAAATCAGAGATCAACCGTTAACTTATCAGAACCTATTTATCCAACATCTCCCCTCAACAACGCGATTGTCAATAGAAACGCAATGGCGGGGCTCTATATCCGGTCGTTGCATCTATCTGATTTCAGAGAAGACGAGAAACCTTTGCTTAAAGTTTGTATTTGATAAAAAAAATTAAAGGGAAACCACGACTCTAAACGTAAGTATCCAGAATAACTTGTTCGCTTCCATCTGTAAATGTTGCTACTACGATTGCATGATCTCTCCCTGAAAATGAACCCGTAAACGTAACGGTGCTGCCAATCTTTAATGGTGTTGTTTGATCTGATAGTCCGATGGTTTTCATTTGGGAATTACCTGCATTATCCGTCACAGTTGCGGATAATTGCCTAACCAGACTCGCATCCTGCCCACCTTGATACGTGATAACGATATGATTTGAATCCGGTTGTTGGACTGTTGCAGCAACAACCTTGGTTTTTTGAATATTGCCTGCCATCCCAAAAACAAATGCGGCTACAACTGCTGCAAGAATAATAAATATAATAATTGCCACGATTATTAAAACTATATAAAGTATCATTTCTGTAGTGTTTGCCTCTTTAAACGGGATTTCCCCCGCACTCATTTTCTTTGCAGTGGAATATGCATCATAGATCTGATATACCCATACAATTATACCCGGAATAATGAAAAAAAGAAATCCGACAAGCGTTCCTATTAGAAAAAGGACGCCACGTTTGAAATCTCCATTATAAACCTGCCCTAAACCTGTAAAAACAAACGATAATAATGCAGCAATTCCAGGGCTTTTCTCACCTTTTATTTGGGCAGATTGTCCTTGGATTCTAACTCCACAATTCGGACAAATCTCAGCATTCTCAAATTGTAGCTGTTTTCCGCAGGTTGGGCAAAATTTTGGCATACTCGTTTCCATTCCCTTTATTTTATGATAATCATTGATGGATGATTCTAAAGATATATATATTGTTATGAACTGGATTGGAAGGTGATAATTATTAGAGAATCAATCAGTTCAATTCCGTATTCACTGCAACTGCATACCATTATGTAGGTAACTCAAGGCAACGCTTCGCATCCCAGAATAGTTTGACCATGCGTTTATATTTTTATATAATGTGCCTTCACCTGCCTGACGACACTGACCAATCCATAAACTCAATTATCAAGTTGTTTTATTATTATACTATGAGAATGTCTTTAAATCCGCAAGAATTTAAAGAACTTTTACTTTCTCATCATCCAAACCTTCCTTGTTTTAATGACGATGTTATCATTTTGTTCAAAAAAAGGGTATGTGCGGGATGTTTATTGGCATACCCAACAGCGTTGCTAGTTTTGCTCTTCCTGAAACCGTCAGGTTATGAAAGTATTTTTTTTGCTTTAGTATTTGCTTTATTATCTCAATTTCGGAGATTTTCACAAGTACTTATAATTCAACATCTCTGTAGGATTGTTGCAGGAATTGCTTTGGGCTTTGGATTAGGTGGTGGGTATTGGGCATTTTTAAACGGTCAGTGGTTCGCAGTTTTATTATTGATATTAAGCGGAGGTATCTACGTCATATCGAAAGCTTACTCAATTAAGAAGAAACTAATCAGCGAGAATAATTGTGTGGTTGATAAGAGATCGTATTGAATTTGAATTAAACCCAAAATCATTAAAATAAAATATGATTTAAAAATTATAATAATGTCCTCATGAATTCTGCGGCATCCTTTTTTGCTTGTTCGGTATTTCCGATAGCAGTGACCTTAATGTCAGTTGTTCCACTTAAGGAAACTGTGACCTGGTGTGTGTGAGTAAACCAATAATAGTAAATAACCGCTGGAATAAGACCCAAACAACAGAACACTAAAAAAATAATCCAGTTAACATCGCGATTTTGGGATTCTAATGCAATTACATAATCCGTTTGAGTTTGAACCGCATAGGTTTTGGCCGAAAAAAAAGGGATCGCACGTCCAAATATTTCTTGCCGATCCATTGAAGTACTCGTTTGAGCTGTAGCACTGGCTGGTGCAACTGAAATATTTTTTCCACAACTTGGACAAATCTCAGCATTTTCAAACTCTAACGGTTTTCCACAATTTGGACAGAATTTAACCATTCCCATACTCCCTTTATTATTTTTGATAATCATTGATAGATGATTCAAAAGATAAGGATATCGTTGAAATATTCGCCACACACCTTGTGAGGCAGTTACGGAGACGAATTGATTAAAATTTTTCTACGACAATCTCAAATTCCATCAAGTTACTTAAATACCGACAAGACCCCCCACCAGAATGCCCACATAAATATACTGACTGCTAATAAGCCGATAAAATGAAGAACCTTTCCTTTAATTAAAAAATAGAATGCGAGAATTATTCCTATTAAAGGAACTATGATGGCTGCAACATAAGATAAAATAATGACATTTTTACTAATTGGTAAATCAGCTTTAGGTGTCTCTTTGATTCGAACACCACATTTAGGACAAATTTCAGCTTCTTTATATTGAATCTCAGCACCACAAGTTGGGCAAAAGTTCGGCATATTCTTTACTCCCACCTTTATTTTATGATAATCATCAATGAACGATTCAAAAGATAAGGATATTGTTGGGATATTTGCCCCATACAATCCCCCAATCGGCGCATAGAAACGCCAACAGAAACACAATGGCGAGGCTATTTCCCGGCATTCCCACGGGAACGCAAATGCGTAAGCCGATGATGTCGTGGTGGTAACGAGAGCATAAGGTGTGAAAGTGATATATCAGGGGGTATTCTGGAGTTTTTCTTTAATTGCATCTCGTTGGGCCCGGGCTTCTTTCAGGCGCTGGTAAACGTGAGGGGTGCCATTTACTCGCGATAAATACCAGAGAAATGCAACAATGATTAAAAGAATCCCGACAATAAAAGATGCTGTTATCACTCCGATAATGCCAAGGATGACCGGCCCGACATTGCTCTTAATGGTTTCATACTCCTCTTCAAGGCCGGCAACCTCGGATTCCGCCTCTTTCAATGGGCTCGTTTCTTCTGGTTCACGAGGCATACTCACAATGGGCGGGATATAAAACGAATCTGCTGATCCCATGACTATCCCTTTTTCATATCCATATTATTATTGTTTCCCGTGGCACGTAACACGGAGCGCCGCGGGGCCCTGCGATAGCGAAATGTTCATTGTGTGAACCGTTAATTGCGTGGTATGGGCATTTTAGATTGGTTGTCGAGGAACCGGGGTTCACCAAAACCGGATTCAACGCCGAAACTAAAAGATTCAACAGGTACGGCAATAGGGAATCCCGGACCGGTTTGTCCGTATTGTAATTACCGATTTGATAAAATACCTCAACGCAAGAAGAAGTGTCCAAATTGTGCGAAATTCGTATACAGTCGAACACGACCCCTTGATAATGAGAAAGTGTTGTTAAAAGAGGACCAAATTGAAGAGTTAGAAAAGCAATGGACAAATCAAACGGAAAGCGGGACACTCCGATTCAACCTTGTCAATTCCCATGCTGTTGCATTGGGAAAAATATACAAAGAGTCTCTCATAAAAAGAGGGGGATCTGACATTACCGAAGTGGGTGAGGATGAGATTGCCCGCAGGGTTTTCAATCCTTGGCTTGCAGGTGTGGCCCCATCAGATAGGGAACGTATTGCGAATGTCATCACTTCAGCCATAGAGACCGGCAAACCACTCAAAGCGGTCTCAAAAGAACTGAAGACGATACCCGCAATGAGCAAACATGATACGGATCTTATCGCACAACGGGAGACGAAAGCCATATTCCACAAGGCAACTATGGACCGCTTCAACGATGAGGGCATCCAACAAGGCATCTGGCATCATATGTCTCCACAAGAAAATCCGCGTCCGGATCACGAAGAACGTAATGGTCAAACATTCGATATAGACGACCCAATTTGGAACGAAATGATGCTGCCCGGTTGTAAATGCTGGTGCGAACCCGTGACGAGAACTGCCGTATATCTGGGCCGGGATGAAACTGATTTTTAAAGGTGCCGTGTTTAATCGAGTAAAGGAATTTAATTTTTCTTCTGTTTCAATTTTTCAATTAGTGATGTGACCCGTTCCTTGGCGACAGCCGTGCTCTCTGAATCCTTGGCAATGGTGATTTCAACTATATCGCCCTCGCGTGCATCACCTAGGAATGATGCCGGTAGATTAAACACAACAGGCTGCTCTCCTGTTGTGATGAGGACCGCCATAATGCCCTCTATCCTGTCAATTGTTGCCTTCATTCAGCACTTCCTACAATATCCATTTACATGCGTTCCATCGTTACGGCAATAGTCATGCACCCAGCATTTACCGGTTGGACAGGTACCTGTGTCATAATTCACCGTACAAGAGACTGTCGGTGTGACAACCGTTGCTGGAACCGGAGGTACAACACCCCCAACGGATGTTGCTCCATGAGATTGACCACCCCCATTAGCGGAAAGGGGCTGTCCACTACTTACCGAGTACGTATCACCATCCGAAGTAATTACAATTGTCCCATCCAAATCGGTTCGATATACTTTAGCTCCGACCTGCTCTAAACGACTAATTGTTTCAGCGCATGGGTGACCGTACGAGTTATGCGCTCCGACTGAAATCACACTCACTTCAGGGTGGATTATCGAGAGGAATGGTGCATACGATGATGTGCAACTGCCGTGATGCGGTACTTTGAGTACATCAATATGCCCTGCTTTGGGAGCATACTGCTCCTCTACAGGCTCACCGGCATCACCTGTGAAGAGATACGTGACCTTTCCGTACATCATTTTTAGAACAACAGAATTTTGGTTATAATCCCCGGTGACAAGGATGGACGGGTTCAATACCTGGATAGATATAGCCGGGTCAAAATCGAGAGTATCGCCAGTCATTGCAGTCTTGAACGGGATGTTTTTCTGGTCGATAAGGTTCAGCATATGTTCATAGGTAATTGTGGTATCTGGGGTACCACTATCGATGAATTGTTTTACTGTGAAGGCATTCAGGACCGCAGCCATTCCCCCAATGTGGTCTTCGTGTGGGTGGGTGGCAACAACAATATTAATCGTACTGATTCCCTGCGCCCGGAGATATTCTACTACCTTCAATCCGGCATCGGTTGGGCCCGCATCAATCAGCATTACATTTCCAGATGGGCTTTGTATCAATTCTGAATCACCCTGTCCAACATCAATAAAAGAAACTGTCATCTTTCCCACGGATGAAACGAGTGTTGGCGATTGGGTGATAGTCTGTGCGGGGTTGGTTATCGTGCTGGTTGGAGTCAGGGATGACAGCTGCGAAGGTATAGACGCTGTGGATGTAGGTGTTGGAATTGGTGACGGGGCACTACACCCGGATACTAAAAGAAGGATAATTACTGAAAAGGCAAAGATTGAAAGGATTTTCATAAATGACGACTCCGTATTTCATAATCCGAAGGTAATGGATACTGGATACTCGGTGATGATAATGATTATCAATTCTTTCTCCGGTATTGAGTGAAGGTGAATTAAGACATTAACGCCTCTGCATCATCCCACATTCCAGACATAGCTAGCTGCATGGGATAATTTTCCTTATGGCCCTGCACAAAGATACACCGGCCTGATGGGGAGATGATGAAGATAAAATCATTCGGAAAAATCCGACATGGAAAACTGGTAAATAGTGAAAATTAATATATCTCGTTATGAGTGATCATCCTTTTATTATAATGCCAAAGAGGGGGGAGAGACCGAGGTCTTACAAAAAAAGATCCTTTTGGGATATCCTCTGTAATAAACTCTGTGATATTATATATCGAAATAGAATTTTTAAAGATAATGAGATTTTAAATGGAAAACACGTCTGGTTTATTTCCGATATGCATTTTGGACATCCACATATCATTGAATGGTGTCGGAGTGATGTTTTTCAAAATCTCTATATGATGCATAAGAGGATAATTGAAAATTGGAACTATAAAGTGAAAAGATGTGATAGAGTATATTGCCTTGGAGATTTTGGAGATTTTAAATATAAACAAGAATTGAAAGGTAAAATCATATTGGCAAAAGGAAATCATGATCGAAAACAATGGAACAGACAATATGTTTTGAAATATCGTGATATGAAATTTTTAGTATTGCATGATCCTGATAATGCCACTGGTTGGTTTAACGATGGCTGGATTATTCATGGTCATACGCATGTAAATTCTCCTTTTGTTGATATTGAAAAGAAGAGAATTAACGTCAGCGTTGAGGCAATTAATTATAGCCCTCTATCAATGGAAGAGATTTATCAGATTGTTAAAGAGAGTGCCAATTTTAAAGATCATCGATGGTTTTTGTAAAATCATATTTTACTTAATTCGATTTTTCGCTCTGTTAACTTGTTATGGGATCGTCAACTTTCCCTCTCCTGAAAAATATACGATCCCTCAACAAGTTAACAGAACCCAATTTAAAAACATTTTTATAGTTATAAATTACCTTTTTGAATATCGGTGAGTATAATAATGGAAATTGGTAAATTTAGTTTTTTATTGCTAATCTCTGTTCTAGTTATTCTTATGATAGCCTTTGCGGGATGTACGTCATCAAATCAACAGGCTAGTTATACTCCACAAGTGCTTCCACATGCAGATTTACATGTGAGTCCTGGTCAGAGCGAAGGAAAATGGTCTGTCGGTTTAGGATGTTATTGGATGGCAAGCGGTACAGCATATAATGCAGGTAATGCACAATCAGGTAATGCTATTGCAACTGTAAATCTGATAGATTCAAATGGTGCTATCCGAGATAGTAAAAGCACCTCAATTGGAAGCTTAATGCCTGGTGCATCTCAAAATTTTCAAGTAACATTGGATGGAGAATGTGGTCATTCTTATTCTCTGAGATATACAATTTCCTAATTTTTACGATGTAGAATAATTACTACTACAGGCTTTGAACAAAAAAGGTCAACCACAGCGAAGATAGGACTAAGTATCCGCCCCGCGAAAATATGAAGAATCAAGACTCCGAGCAATTGGTATCTGGTTACCCACAGGTGTAACGACGGTCATTTTCAGTTATATATCTCAGGAAGTTGTGGGAAAAATGTGGGAAAAGAAGTTCGTAAAAGGAATTTTGAGTTAAATGTTGTATACAACTTTATGGCAGACATCAAGTACCCAAAATGCCCGCACCCTAATACCCTGTGATGTTGTGATGGATATGAGGGATGCGAGATAAAACTGGAATTCGGTAAAAAATGATTATTATGAGAATAGTTTTTGCTGCCCACCCAATGTTTTTTGTATAACCGGTTCTTCTTCTGGAATCACTTCTTTTTTCTTGACGATATCTGAAAGTCGTTCTTCAATTTCTTGGTAAAGGGTATCAATGAATGAAACAGGGATTCCTAATGCATCAAACCACGCTTCATCTAATTTTCGTAACACGTGCTGTTTATTGGTTCTCACTTGTTGAATGAGCTCTGGGAATCGGGGGCGGTCTTTCAACGCAGTTTTACCGTTATAATTTTCTGATGCTAATAGAATTTTATTTATTTTCTCTGAATTGGATATGATTTCTGGTAAATTTGGTAGGCGATAAATCTTGAAGAAATCTACCATATCGATTTTCGCAAATTCAGCGCACCGACTCCTCGATTTTTCTAAAGCATCTAATAAGAACAATGAACTTGTCAAAAAAGCGAATAACAAATCAGAAATAATTTTTTCTTTTGTATTAAATCCCACTCTGATTAACCGAGTTCCCATTAGTGGATAACTGAATCGTAATGCGAGCGTTTTCGAATTTGAAAAATTTATTTTTGTTACTATGCCAATCGTATTTTCGACCACTGTATAACTGGAATGACTTTCTCCGAAAAGATTTTGCTTATGTGCTTCTTGACCCCATTTATAATAGTCCTTTAAATCGAACTTTGTCTCGTGTTCATCAGTGAGATAATAATTATTGATCAGATTTTCGGGTATTATCGGTGGAGACTCTCTGTAATCCTTTAAAGATCGAGCCATTGCCGGGATGAAAATTTTTTTCGGAAGTATTAGTGTTTTTTTACTGTCTGAATTTTTTGACACAATTGTGTTAGACGAGGTTGCATTTATGATAATTTTATCATCCTCAATTTTTTCGATCTCCCAGAATTTATTGGGGACAAACCAGTAATCAACAGGACGAGATGCATTTTCTGTAATAATTCGAATATCATTACTCAAATCCGTTGAATATCTTTGTTTTTGAAAATCATCCAATTGGTTTTTATCGAGAGGGATGAATTTATCGTACAATAAAATCAGGATATTACTTGGATTCACTCTCCATTCCATACAGGGTTTATTCTGCAATTCGATCTGGGGGATAAGTTGAACAAGCACATTATCGGTTTTTTTACTTGTTGTGTCAACAGATTGGATTTCATTTATAAGTTGAGAGACATTTTTCGATTCGAGTGTGCCGAGAAGTTTTACCAAACGTGCATCTTTATCAAAATTTTTCTCCAGTATAACGATAATCTCCTGATCTTGTGAGTCGGAGAATGATTCATCAATGTCGGATGCCTCAATCAAATATTTCATTCCGAATTTTTCACTGAAAAGGGCTTTCCAAACCTCAATCATTATTTCACTATTAATTGCTCCGATTGGCAGAATGAACGCAATAGAACCATCCTCTTTTTTCACTAATGAGGGCGCAATCAACAAGAAAAATGCATAAAGGTTGATGCGTTTAAAATCACAGAGTATGTTGTATTTTTTCACCATATCCAGATTTTTTAACGCTTCACGAGTATTGAGAGGTAATCTCGCACCGCGAGTGAATGGTGGATTTCCTAAAAGAACATCGACACGATAATTGTTTATCGGTGAAAAAATTGGGGAAATTGTTTTCAATCCATCTGCGGTCATCTGGTCATGAGGTAAGAACCGACTTAAACCTGAAATTAATGCAAATGCATCAACAGGGTAAATATTAACTTCATCCGTCCATTTTGCGGGGTCTTGAATCGCAAGATTAACGGTTGACATCATTGCTGCTAAATCGGAAATATCGGAACCGTGGATTTGTTCGAGAAGTTTTGTATGTTGGTTTAGTCCCAGATGTTTCTTTTTATGGTATGCCTTCACAAGAAGCGTTCCTGAACCACATGCAGGATCATAAATATGTTCGTTTTGATCCAGAATTGCGAGTTCGCAAAGCAATTCAGCAGCCTTATCCCGTGTATAAAAAGCTGCAAATTTTTTACGGGTTTCAAATGGCATTAATCGTTGGAAAATTTCTCCGATTAAATTCTGTTTAATCACAAACGAAGCAGAAATTCCTTCAAATTTTCTTACAATTTTCGATAATACTTCAGCAGCCTCGTCATCTAAACGTGAAAAGATATTATGTTTTTCATCAAAAATGGATTTGAAATCGTAGTTATTCTTTGGGACGTCCTGAATAATATCCTGGATCTGGGTAGGAATTCCCTGAGCGATACCAAGTGGACGTAAGATAGGATACTCTTGATATTTTTTATCAAGCCTTCGCTCAATTACGTGATTTCGGAGAACACAATAAAATAAGATCTGAGCAAGACCGATATACGCGGCGCTTCGTTGGAAAAATAGATCTCGCTCTTTCTTTTCCTGTTCGGATAGTTCTTTTATTTTTGCATCTTTTTCTAACTCATCACTTAATCTGAGGATATGTTCCCACACATCTGCATTTACACGTTGTGTGTAGACCATAAGTTCATCAATGTTATTTTCAAGAAATTTGATGATCTCTTTGACATTATAACCAATGGAAATTTTTGTTGATTTTTCGATTTTTTGAGCAATATAAAGAGCAATGCTCTCAAAATTATCAGCTTGATAGACATCAGAGGCAATCACCCGGCATTCGGGTGAAAATTCATAAAAACGAATGTCTTTGTAATTTGTGATAAATCCAATTCGGCATTTAACTTTTTTGAGATATTTTTTCAGCTGATCAGTATGTCTCTCTAAAACCTTCTCATGTGGATTTTTTGTTTCAATCACTGTAATAATTGCATCTTCATAAGAATCAAATGAAATTTCATCATTTGAGATTCGGGAAATCTTATCCGAATGAAAAATAAAAATATCGCCCTGTGGTTTATTAGTTGTGCCTTCCCCGACACCCAATTCTTGAAAAATTCGAAATTGAATCCCCAATTGTTGATTTAGATGCGAAATAAAATCTGGACGCTCAGTATGTTCGGTAATTTTTAATTTTACCATTTATTGATGTTTTGCATTTAAAACGTTAAAATTGTTGTATTAATATCGCCATACACTGGTAGGGATCCTTGTAGAACCGATAATGTGGATTACTCCTCATCTGATAGCACCAACCCACAAACCATACAATACTGCCATCCTATAGCCTGCCATCGCTGCTTGCCATCCTTTTTCAGCTTCACATGGCAGCGGTGCATGCCTCCATACGCTTGCGGGCGCGGGATGTAGATCCTGACCGGGACCGATCCTAAAAAACCATTAATATCTGTAATTCTTTAACTGCCTACCACAATCTGGACAACAAAGAGCACCACCAGAGAGAAATCCGGGTGCTGATTTTGGTGGACAATCACGACAATATACTTTCTTACAAGATGTGCAAATATACCCACTAGAGTCAAAGAATCCGCTACCGACTGTCTTCTTGCATTTTACACAGATTCCTCTTACCATACATTGACTTCATTAAGTGAGTTATATAATGGCTTTGTCAAAATTCAGATAATAAAAACATTCAGGCAACCCTATTTTTATAAATTAAAAATTTGTCAATGATACGGGCTTATTCTTACTTTTTTCTGATAGGATCTAAAACCCTTGATTTTAAAATATACTGTCAACAGTGTGTTGTTTAAAAAAATATTGAGGAGTGGAATAAACTTCTGAATTAATCGACGTTCGTTTTCCGTTAATCTCTTTTTGTTTTTATAACCTATACAAGTCAATTTTTCAAGCGCGCGCGCTTATGTTCTAACATTCATTGGAGCAAACATTATCAAGAGAAAAGAGCCAGTATATGGTTGAACTAAGGAGGTTCAAAACATGCAACAAGGTTGGAACACAAGGGATTCTAACCTCAATGCAGGAGTCCCGGCCGGGGCGTAAATTTTTTTTTAAATAAAAAAAATTATTAAAAAATTCATTTAAGGTTTGGCTTTTCTTTGAGCGCCTGCACCAGCAGTTCAACCCCGGCATCGATATCCTTTATGTCAAGGACCTCGACCGGAGAATGGATATAGCGTGAGGGTATGCTGATGGTGGTGCTGGGAATGCCCCCTTTGGTAAGGTGGATAGCAGTAGCATCGGTAGTACCGCCACTCCCTACTTCCATCTGGACCGGGATGGAGTGACGGAGGGCAACATCTTTTAACCATTTCACCACACCATGGTGTGCGATGAGCCCGCGCCCGCTGGAATCGACA
>Ga0209777_10003483_pt1 | contig 19481 bp, 22 predicted proteins | sample FrelakmetHBP12HB_FD_187147 | JGI IMG/M metagenome (GOLD analysis project Ga0209777, IMG submission 187147) | Freshwater lake sediment microbial communities from the University of Notre Dame, USA, for methane emissions studies -HBP12 HB (SPAdes)... | ecosystem: Environmental > Aquatic >...
GACGATTTGTTGTAATCTTCCATGGCTTTACCTCCCATGCCTACGTTACAACAAATCCTCAATGCTTATCAACATTGTTGATGCGCCAAAGGGGTGGGGCCTACGCCCCCACGCCCCACCACTGACATTGTCAGTGGTTTTGAGAGATAAATAAAATATCTTGAGATCAGCACTTATAAGCATAAAAATGATTGTAGCAGAATGACTCCGGATCACTCTGCTTTAATTCCGCCTCCGACAGACACTGCCCTATCATCCTCTTTGAGACTTCTTCATAGTCAGGCCGCTTTTCTTCACTCTTTTTGCATGTAATGCATATGGCTTCATGATCGTAGCTTGAAAGAATTCTTTCATCCTTCTGCTTGAGCGGCCTATGGCACCTTGAACATTCCGCTGCGCAAAATAATTTTTCTTTCCAATCCTTCATTTTCTCGTCAACTCCTTTCAATATCCGTGTGAGGTGTTAATTTGAAATCAAGAATTTTCTCAATTTGGACTGTCACTTTTCTCTGGATTTGAGGAACACTATCTTTTTTTCCTAAATCAGACGCGTAACCGTTCAAATACGCCATGTCCTCTTCTTTTTTTGCCCTGCCTATTAACTGATAGCCTGTGTCCTTCTTGGCATCCCAGACGGCGATTGCCAGATGGCTATTTCCCCCCATAAGGTTTTCCATGGTTCCCGGACAGAACCATTCAGTAAGAACAGCGTTATTCTTTGAGTCAAGGGAAAGCTTCTTCGACGCCGCTATATGCGGTACGCCATCCCTGCTTACCGATGCTATAAAGACGTGTTTTGTCTTGTCCGCAAGGAGAACCGCTTTCTTCAATAATTCCGTTTTCGTTTCCTGCTTCATTTTCTCTCTTCGATCAAGACCTGTCGCACTTCTTCATCTTCAGTCTGATCAAATCTATTATAGAATTGGCCGACAGCGGAAAAGAATTCCGGCGCGCGGAGGCAAATCACATAGTCAGCGTCGTTTGCTAATCTCCTCAGGCTGTCCTCAGGACCTACCGGCAGGGCAACCATTAGCGTATGGGGCTTTTCCTCCCTGATGGACCATACGGTCGCTTCCATGGTAGCGCCGGTGGCTATGCCGTCATCCACTATGATTACGTATCTTCCCTTCAGATCTATTTTGGGAAAGTCGTTTCGAAAATACAAAACGCGCTCTGCGATTACTTTCTGCTGCTTTTTCTTTTCCTCTTCGACGTATTGAGCCCGTATACCGATCTGGGATGCTATCCTCTCATTTATGAATAATTCTCCGTTTTCGCTGATTGCACCAATGGCCAATTCCGGATTGAAGGGAGAGCCGAGTTTCCGTGAAAGTACAATATCCAGATCGCCCTTCACTATGCGCACAACCTCACGGGCAACAATTATCCCTCCTCGCAGAATCGCAACCACCACCGGTTTTTCTTTTTCAATGCCAAGTTTTTTCAGTTCATTGCCGAGAAGGACGCCTGCCTCCCTTCTATCGGAGAAGGGATGGCTGCTTCTTGAAATAATCTGTAGCTTTCCCATCAGTCCCAGCTCCAGTTATACGCCCTGACGTAAACAACTCCTGCCGGTTCAATGGTCATCATATCGTGTGGCGGAAAAAGACATTCGCAGTCTTCAGACGTTAAGGCAGTCTTCCTTCCACAGACAGTCCTCCGCACATGAATCCTTCGTATGAAAGCACGGCGAATAGCCTTCAATCATCTGATAGTCACGAATCATGTCCTCTTTCTTGCGGCTTACTCTAATATCCACGCCTTTTTTCTTTACAATCTCGCGGACTTTATTGATATTCATCTTAATCCCCCTTGGCATCCCCACATCAATTCTCATACACGCTGCTGAATTGAAGCTATGCAGGTAGCCTGACCCTACTTCCCCGGGCACGTATTTCCCACGACCCTTGCGATCTGGTGGGATTTTCTTGTAGACTACTTTCCCCAGAGACGGAAGGCAATGAGGATAAAATAGAAGAATAATGGTAGGTATAACCTACCTATGGATAAGGAGGGAGATGTGATCTCAGATTAAGCGCGGTTACGGCCTGTCATTTGGCAAATATCATCTTCAATGAAATCAGAAGAAGGGCTGCGCCGAAGATCCTTTCCAATAGTGTGTTTGAAAGGCTGGTTGCCATCTTCGCACCCGCCAGGCCTCCGATAACAAAGCCCAGGCATATGAGGCCTGCTACATGAAAATCCACGTAGCCCTCTCTGTAATATTGCCACGCTGCAAGTATGCCGATTGGCGGAACCAAGAGGGCCAGGGTTGTCCCTTGGGCCAGGTGTTGTGACATGCCGAAGAATAGAACGAGGATGGGAACGATAATCGTTCCTCCTCCGATGCCTATGAGCCCGCTGAGAATTCCTGCGACCAGCCCCAGCAGTATATATGAAACTGCGTTCATGACACATGCCTCCGGTCATCCGTGATTGTATCTGCTCGGGTTAAGCTGCCCGAACGATTCGCATGTTCAAGGGTTCGGTTTATTCCCCGGTTAGCAGTAAGCTCGCGGCTTTCAGCTTAATCCCTGACCTTTTGGAATTTGTTCCTGCTTATACAGGCCTCAGTGTCTGCTATTTTTTGCCGACAGTCAGATTCACCGTCTTGTATCCGTACATACTGCACGTGGCTGTCACCTCCAGCGTTTCGCCTTCAGCAGTTGCAATCTTGTATGTGTATGCAAAGATATCCATGTCAGGCTGATTCTCATAAGTGTTTTTCATCGCGTCTGCTCCGTTCTTCTTGATTTCAACATATTTTATGTAGTGATAATTGGGAAAAGAAGACGGATGCGTGATCGTAACTGTCAGCATTTGCGTGCCTGCATCATATTCAAGTTTCACGTCCTGAGGTGATGTGGCAAAAGACATCTGGGGATAAAGACAGCAGAGAATAGATAAAATTAAAACTACCTTCCATACAAGGATCAAGGGACGCGCTCGTCTCATCATCGTATACCTCCTTATTTTCAAGTATCATGCTTAAGAACAACGCATAAAGAATAAGTTTCTCATAAAATACTCGTGTCACATACGGGAAAGCAATGAGTATTAAATGGAAGAGGAATGGTAGCTATTTCCTCTCAATCCACAACCATTTTATCCTCATTGAATCTGACCGTCGGATAAATTAGTTTTTTCATTATCTTTTGAGAAAGTTGTTGGAAACTTCAGGATTCAAGGGCGGCAAGGATTCCGCAAAAAGATGTCAGATGAAAATTAAATGCAGAAAGGACTCTTGAAGCCGGAATTCTTTAATCCTCTTAACGATTAGGGGGGTGCATTTCTGCGCGAATCCCCAGGCAGCTACTCATCTGATAGTGAGTTTTCATAGGAGGGCATCATGGCAACAGTACCGGCAAACTACTTCTTACCTCCCATGCCGGAGGGGCTGGAGGGGCTCACAGAACTTGCCCTCAACCTCCGGTGGTCATGGAGCCATACGGCAGACCCGTTGTGGGAATATATCGATCCCGATACCTGGAATCTCACCGGCAACCCCTGGCTCATCCTGCAGACTGTATCACGCACCAAGCTTGAGGCGCTCAAAAGCGATGCGCGGTTTCGTGAGCTAATGGACAAATATGTCGCGGGCCACCGAGAGTCCCTGCAAACCATCCGATGGTTTCAGCAGTCCTATCCCCTATCGCCTGTTACTGTTGCCTATTTCAGCATGGAGTATGGCCTCGGGGAAGCCCTTCCCATCTATTCCGGCGGACTTGGAATCCTTGCAGGCGATTACCTCAAGACTGCGAGCGACCTTGGGGTGGCGGCCATTGGGATAGGTCTCCTCTATCAGCAGGGTTATTTCCGCCAGACCCTGAATGCCGACGGCAGCCAGAGAGAAGTCTATCCCTACAACGATCCGACGCAGTTACCCGTAGTCCCTGTACGGGAGCAGGAGGGGGAATGGCTGCACGTAGAAGTTGAATTTCCCGGACGTATGGTGCGTCTGCGCGTATGGGAAGCCACGGTCGGGCAGGTGAAGCTCTATCTACTGGACAGCAATGATCTCACCAACAGCGCCGTTGACCGGGGCATTACAAGCGAGCTTTACGGAGGAGGGCAGGAACTCCGTCTGCAGCAAGAGATCGCCCTTGGCATCGGCGGGTGGCGTGTCCTCTACAAGCTAGGCATTCAACCACAAATATGCCACCTCAATGAGGGGCACGCATCGCTCGCCGTATTGGAGAGGGCGCGGAATTTGATGGCTTCCACTGGCTATTCCTTTGATGTCGCATTGACGGCAACGCGAAGCGCCAACGTCTTCACAACCCACACGCCCGTCGAGGCCGGTTTTGACAGATTTCCACCGGACATGATAGAACGCTATCTCGCTTCTTACGCGAACGAACTAGGGATCGGCCTGGATGGCCTCTTTGCGCTGGGCCGCAAGAACCCCACGAATCAGGACGAGCCCCTAAATATGGCGTATCTTGCCATCAGAGGATCAGGAACTGTAAACGCCGTGAGCCGGTTGCATGGCGAGGTCAGCCGCAACATCTTCCAGCCCCTGTTCCCCCATATCCCTCAGCATGAAGTACCTGTTACTCATGTCACCAACGGGGTTCATGTGCCCTCCTGGGATTCTGCCGTAGCCGATACGCTGTGGACAGATTTCTGCGGCGATGTGCGTTGGCAGGGCACGCTGGAGTTGATCGAACAAAATCTGAAAGGGGTGCCGGAAGAGAATCTGTGGACCTTCCGTACGGAAAGTGTGAAGGAGTTGATCCGGTATGTGCGGGAAAGACTGTCGAGGCAGCTCGCTTCCGTAGGCGCCCCCGGCCGGGACATCCGGCAATGCAAAGATCTGCTCGATCATAAGAGCCTCACCATGGGCTTCGCCCGGAGGTTCACGGGCTATAAGAGACCGAATCTCCTCCTCCGCGATCCCGAACGGCTCGTCCGTCTCCTTACCCATCTTGAGCGGCCCGTACAGCTGATAATTGCCGGCAAGGCCCATCCGCAGGACGATAACGGGAAGGACATGATCCGGGCATGGTCCCGCTTCATAAGGCGACCGGAAGTGCGGCCCCATGTGGTCTTTCTCGCAGACTATGACATGACCCTGGCGCAGAAGCTGGTGCAGGGAGTGGATTTGTGGATCAATACGCCGCGCCGTCCCTGGGAGGCCTGCGGCACCAGCGGCATGAAGGTTCTCGTCAATGGCGGACTGAATCTGTCTGAGATAGATGGATGGTGGGCCGAGGCGTATCGCCCTGAAGTGGGATGGGCTCTAGGCGACGGCCATGAACACGGAGATGACCCGCACTGGGACGCTTACGAAGCGGAAGAGCTGTACTGGCTCCTGGAGTCAGAGATTGTTCCTTGCTTCTACGACAGGAACGAAAAAGGCATTCCGGTAGAGTGGGTGGTACGCATGCGCACAAGCATGTCGGAGCTGACGCCGGCCTTCAGCTCCAACAGAATGGTAAGGGAATATGTGGAGCGCATCTACCTCCCGGCAATAGAGGCCTCGGCAAAACGCCAGGCAAATGATGGACAGATGGCAAAACAGATCAGCCAATGGCGGAAGTCGATGGAAATGCTCTGGTCGCAGTTGTCAATGCGCAATCTCATATTCGAAAATACCGGTGTGGACTCGTATGTCTTCAGGGTGGATGTCGAGCTCGGCGCCGTGAATCCCGGCACGGTGGAGGTGCAGCTCTACGCCGATCCCAGGCAGGATGAGCCTCCTCTGTATCACCGGATGGCCCGCACCGAAGCGGTCATACCTTTCACAAACACTTATCGTTATGAAGCAGAGATCAAGACCAGCCGGCCCCCTGCGGACTTCACACCCCGCGTGATTCCCGCCCTGGGCGGCGCCATGGTGCCCCTGGAGGCGCCACAGGTCCTGTGGTACCGCTAATGCGAAGCTGGTGACTCGCAGGAAAACAGCATGGAGAAGAAAAGCGCAGGATTACTTCTGTACAGGCATCGCGACGGCGCCATCGAGGTATTTCTCGTGCATCCCGGTGGACCTATATGGGCCAATAGAGACATGGGGTCGTGGTCAATTCCCAAAGGGGAGTTCGGCCCGGATGAAGACCCGCTTGCAGCAGCCAGAAGAGAATTTGAAGAAGAAACGGGCTTTAAATTGGAAGGCCGATTCACGGCGCTCACACCGGTCAGACAACGGAACAATAAAGTCGTATACGCCTGGGCAATAGAGGGTGACTGCGATGCCGCTCTTGCTAAGAGCAATACATTCCCCCTGGAATGGCCGCCGCATTCGGGCATCACACGGGAGTTCCCGGAGATCGACCGTGCTGCATGGTTTTCAACGGCAACGGCCAGAGAGAAAATCTTCAATGGCCAAGTGGGACTTCTGGATGAGCTCGAAAAGATCCTCTCCAGCGATTCGAATACGGTTCATCAATGAACAAATGAGGCTCCCCGCAGTAAACTGCGGAGAATCTCCGATCCTTAAGGAATAATAATGTTCCCGATTCGCTCGCTTACTCCGCAGTAATCTTGAGAAGGCCGGTATTTTCATTCCGCCTGATTAGCCACCAGAGTGAAAACAAAAAGCTTGCATATCCCCACTTTGTTAAGAGGGGGATTTGCCCTGCCATGCAAAATCCCCCTTGATGCCCCATTGCAAAAAGGGGGCGGAAGACGGTGAAACACAGGAACAACAATAATTTCTTATTTCTGCCTCGTCACGCTGAAATGATCCCTTCTGTTTTTTGCCCAGGCTTCTTCATTGTGACCAGGATCGAGGGGACGTTCCTTTCCGTAGCTTATGGTGCTTAATCTATTCTTGGCGACACCGAGGTCAACGAGGTATTTCATGGCGCTAGCCGCCCGTCTCTGACCGAGAGCCATGTTGTATTCAACCGTCCCGCGCTCGTCACAGTTTCCCTCGATGCGGGCCTTGAATTCCGGATGTGCCTTAAGCCACTTGGCATGCATATCCAGGATCTTCCGCGCGTCAGGCCTGAGGTCAGAGCGGTCATAGGCGAAGTGGATATCCGCAAACTGGGATGCCTCTTTGTCGGCGAGGGCCGCCGCCATAGCCGCTTCATCGACCTTTTGTTCTTCCGCTTTCGCGGGAGCGGCCTGCGCAGGAGCAGCCTGCACTGGTGCCTGTTTTTCCACTGCCTCTTTTCCCATTGTGGGCTCCTCCTTCATGACTGCCTTCTTGGCACATCCGGCGGGCAGAACAAGAGCACATATGATGGCAATCAAAAATAATGTCATAAAAATCCTTTGCTTTTTCATCTCTCTCTCCTTTCTAATCATTACTTAAGCATATTGATCCTTCAGCTTGCCTCAAAGTCGAGGTAGGCTGCCTCTTTGGCCTTGCGAATTCTTTGGGAGCCCTAAGGCGCCGCGATGGACACGTAAAATGACTGATCATCGCGGCTCAAAAGAAAGATCACATTTTCATCTGACTTTATCTGTTCCATTGCTTTTTTAAAATCGTTCAAATCTTTGATGACTTTTTTATTCACTTCCCTGACCACATCGCCGGGCTCTATCCCTGCGTCATCCGCGAGGCTTTCCGCCTCAACCCGGATAACTACGACTCCCGCCTTTGCAGCTATATCAAACTGCTTCCTCCACTGGGGCTTTATATTGTCGACTGTAAAACCAAAAACGTTTTTTGTCTTGCCCGCCTGTAATGCCAGGCGCTGCTCTGTCATTTCCACAATTGTCACTTTAACATCCAGTTCTTTGCCCTGCCGTATCAACTTGACATTTACAGTCTTCCCAATGGGCGTCTCTGCAACGATCCAGGGAAGATCGTTCGAGGACTTGACGGCCTTGACGTCAAAGGCAAGGATGACGTCTCCTTGTTTGATGCCAGCCTTTTCGGCGGGACTGCCCTTGATAACATCGGCAACTATGGCCCCGCGCGCTTCTTTCAGTCCGAAGGACGGCGCCAGATCAGGTGTCACCATCTGAATCGAGACCCCCAGCCAGCCCCGTACTACCTTGCCTTTTTCTCGAAGCTGCGCGACAACACCCTTTGCGGTGTTGCTGGGAATGGCAAACCCGATACCCTGGCCGGCGGCAACGATGGCAGTGTTGATCCCGATGACCTCGCCTTTCAAATTTACCAGGGGTCCCCCGCTGTTTCCCGGGTTTATAGGGGCATCGGTTTGGAGAAAATTGTCGTACGGTCCGGAACCGATGACCCGCCCGGATGCGCTGATGATTCCCTGCGTCACCGTGTGTTCCAGCCCGAAGGGGTTCCCGATGGCCAGCACCCAGTCACCTACCTGCATAGTGTCTGAGTCGCCAAGGGCAAGTGTTGGGAGATCTTTAAAGATAGATGATATTTTAATCAAGGCTAGGTCTGTCTTGGGATCTTTCCCTATTACCTTCGCCGTGTATTCCCTTCCGTCCGTCAGCTTAACCTTGATCTCCCCCGTCCCCGAGACAACGTGATTGTTCGTGATGATATATCCTTCCTTGTCGACAATAATGCCTGAACCGAGGCTTCGTTGTTTCATTTCCTTGTCCGGCATGTCACCGAAGAAATCCCCGAATGGCCCGCCGCGGGGGCCAAAGAACTGCCTAAAAGGATTGCCAGGAATCTTGACGGTTGTTGTTGTGCTGATATTCACGACAGCGGGCGTGACCTTCTTGGCAAGCTCCGCAAAGGACTGGGGGAAGCCGATTAGCTCCGTGCGCCCCTTGTCATTTAGACAAGCGGCGACGAAGACAATTAAAACGAGAGCAAGTATGAATAAACCCTTCGTAATATCAAAAACGCCGATTCTTCGTCCCATGACATCCTCCTTGAAAGAATATGTTGCAACATGGAAAAATCACCGATTTGTCATTTGTGCCAAAAGGTTGTGTAATATTACGGAAACATGTTGTTCTTATCGATTACAAAGATTTCTCGTTTCACTCGAAATGACAAGGAAAATAATTAGGACACAGTCTCCAAGGACGGAATGCTGCGCAAGGCATTATCTCCGTTCTTGGTGACTCACCACCTGAATGCTGAATCTACGAGTTAATCTATCATAAACCGACGGATTTGCCAACCGAGCAATGATGTAAAAACAATAGCATCATGGTGGGTGCGAAATACTACGAATACAGGGATGTAAGAAATGACCTCAGATTCGCTTTCTTACTTTTTATGCCAAATTTGGAACGAAGGTTTTTTCTGTGAAAGTCTACGGCCGTGGTAGAAATATTAAGAAGCTTGGTTATTTCTTTGGTCGTCTTTCCTTCTTTAACGAGGGTGGCCACCTCAATTTCCCTGGGTGTCAGACTGAGGTACGCCGAGGACAGATTCCGCAGAAAGGGTGATACGATGTCATTCAGATGGGCCTCAATGATCTCTATATGAAGACGCTGGCTCGTGTCTAACCTCGGGCCCTTCAATTTTTCCAGGTAGGGAAGAACAAGTTTTTTAACATTGGCCAGCACCTGTTCTTCCAGGGTAGCCTTATCTTCTTCCCTGTGCTTCAAGAGCACCTTCAACGCCGTGTTGGCTTCCTCAAGGCTCTGCGATTTCAATTGCAGTTCCTGTTCCCTTTTCTTTAGGACTTCTTCGGCCATTTTCCGCTCCGTAATATCAAGGAGAGACATGACTACTCTTTTCGTTGAGGGTATGGCCGCCACATTTGCCAGAACATTGAGGACCCCGTTGCGATTGTTGGTTATACGGAATTCATAGCCGTCGGACGGCGTCCTGGGGTGTTTCCCACCCACACGCTTCAGAAGGCTCACCTTCGGAATGTCTTCTTCAAACACAAATTCCGTCCATTTCTTCTTCCCCTCGATCTCGGACCTCGAAATACCCGTCAGTCTCTCAAACTGCCTGTTCGCCAAAACTATCGTCGCCTCTTCGTCAACGATAACCGTAGCCGTACCCGTGTTCTCAAATATCGTCCGGTACCTGACCTCCGATTCCTTCAACGCCTGCTCAGCGCGCTCACGCTCCCTCCGCTCCTCAACCTCATGCAGGGCTCGCGATACGGCCGGCTCCAGACGCGATAACCTGTTCTTCAAAACATAGTCCGTGGCACCCTTCTTGAGAAGATCAATCGCCATCTCCTCCCCCAAGGCCCCGGATACAAAAATGAAGGGCACATCAGGACACTTCTCCCTGGCGATCTTCAGTGCCGCAAGACCGTCAAATGAGGGCAAAGAATAATCGGAAAGAATGATGTCCGGAGAAAAATCAGCAATCGCACCAACATACGACGCCTTTGTGGCTACACGCTTTGAATCAAACGTCATGCCTGACTCCGCTAGCTCCTCTATCATTAATTCCGCGTCCGTCGGGACATCTTCAAGGATTAATACTTTCAATTTTTCGGACATGTTTTAAGCCTCCAAACTCTCCGGCTAAGGGAAGATCTTTCCGTAAAAGGACTGAATCATAACATGCATGCAAGGCATCTCTTGCAATCGGCCAATCAGCCTTCTTTTCAAGCTAAGTCTCAGCATAGGGTGTCATATTCATCGATACCCAGTATGCTCCGAGATCGGCAACAAAACGCGAGAATGCCGCCGCTTGCATGGGCTTTACAACATAGCTATTTGCCCCGCGCCTGTAGCTTTCGGTCCTGTCCCGCGCTTCATCAGACGAGGTAAATACGACAACGGGGATGTGTCTTGTCCGTTCATCGGACTTGACGCGTTTCAGAATCTCCAGGCCGCTGACCTTGGGAAGTTTCAAATCGAGGAGGATCAGCTTGGGGAGATGAATGTCCGTCTTCGCAAGGCATCCCTGCGGCCCGAACAAATAATCAAGAGCCTCCGCGCCATCGCTTATGGCCCTAACCCTGTTAGAGATATCCTGCCGGCTGAGGGTTTCGAGTATCATCTCAGCATCGTGAGGATTATCTTCGACGAGAAGAATATCAATAGTACCCATGAAAAAAAGTCACTCCTTCATGTTTAGTGCGAAATAAAAACAGGCCCCTGCCGCCATGCCTGTGTATGATACACGCGCTCATTTCCATCGGCACATGCAAAGGAATCCTCTTCTTTATTCAAGCCTTAGTTTTCATTCAGCCCTTGTCCGTCAGTTTGGCTGCTATCTCCGCCACATGCCTGCCCTGGAACCGGGCCGCATTTAATTCATTTTCGCTGGGCATGCGCTCGCCTCGCGTTCCCGCAATGGTGGAAGCCCCATAGGGGGAACCGCCGGTGATTTCGTCGATGCGCGTCTGCCCGTCAAAGGAGTACGGGAGGCCGACTATGACCATGCCCTGGTGAAGAAGGTTCGTAAGGAAAGTGAGTATGGTGGATTCCTGCCCGCCATGCTGTGTGGCGCTGCTCGTAAAGACGCTCCCGACCTTCCCGACAAGGGCTCCTGTAGCCCAGAGGCCGCCTGTCGCATCGAGGAACTGCCGCATCTGCCCGCACATGTTGCCGAAGCGCGTGGGCGTGCCGAAGATGATAGCATCCGCAGTGGCGAGTTCATTCACCGTACAGACAGGGACGTGGGCAAGATCCTTTTGCGCCTCCAGCGCTCCCATCTTTTCCAGTACTTCTTCCGAAAGTGTCTCCGGGACGCGACACATGGAAACATCAGCCCCTTTGACCATCCTTGCCCCTTCCGCTACGGCCTCCGCCATGCGGTGAATATGGCCATACATGGAATAGTAAACGACGAGGACCTTCATGATGTGTTCCCTTCATCTTGAGACGATTTATTCCATTTCATGGTGTTCAACTTGAGTCTGATCTTGGCGGCGCAAGGACTTAAATTATTGATGTAAACTAGGCTAAGACTAATGTAATCGGAGGGCTAAAGACAATAAGTATTTATTGGTAGTTTATTGGTAGTATTTACCTACTATTTTGGGGCCAGATTGACAGATTGTCATTTATCGGTGATCAAGCATTACTTAGGAGGAATCTCACTTTGGCTGAAGCGATTAGAAAAATCCTATTTTTGTCGCACTCGGGTCGGACCGCCGTCATAGATTGTTGTGTTCATCGAAAGCCAGTATTCTCCGATATCGTGAACATAACGCGAGAACATATCAGCGTCCAGGGGCTTTACAACATAGCTGTTTGCGCCGAGTTTGTAGCTTTCTATCCTGTCCTGCCATTCGCTGGAAGAAGTAAATATGACGGTGGGGACGTGCATTGTCCGCGTATCGGACTTGATGCGTTTCAGAATCTCCAGGCCGCTTACCTTGGGCAGTTTCAAGTCGAGAATGAGCAGCTTGGGCAAATGGACGTCCGCCTTCTTAAGGGACCCTTCGAGACCAAAAAAATAATCTAAGGCTTCCACGCCATCATGTATGGCACGAACCTTGTCTCCGATACCCATCCCTTGCAGGGCTTCCAGTATCAGCTCGGCATCGGTACGGTTATCTTCAACGATCAGGATGTCTACGTTATCCACAAAAACAGGTCACTCCTTCATGCGCAGCACAAAAAAGCGGAAATGCCACTGCATTTCATAGGCGAAGTGTCTTAGGACTCAAGCCTTAGATTTGTCTGCCACGGGCGGTGTGTAGAGAATCTTGTTCTTGCCACGACCTCTCCTAACTCTTTTTTTCAAATACAATTAACTGCTAATTTAAGTGCGGCGCTTTTTTAGCCTCGGGCTCTCCCTCAGGTCTTTCTTTCCCCATAATCTTTTCTATACTCCTGCGGCATCTCTAACAGATGGACCACATCCCCGGGTTTGTATTCTATCCTGTAGAATGGATTCCCCGCAATAGATTGACTGAGCAGTTCCTCGACCTTGGCCTGTATCTGCTGCCATGCCTGGTCTGTTCCTGTATTATTCATTATGCATTCTCCCTTTCATAGGAATTGGTCGTTGTGAAATCGAAACCCCATGTCGGCGAAATGTGCATAAGGAGACAATACCAGTCATACGCCTCAAGTTTTCAATATTTCACCCTCATTATGATGTGTATCATAAACTAATGTGATTATAGGAATAAAGACAATAGTGATTAATTGAAAGCCTATTGACAGGCATAACCTACCATTGTGGCCTGAATGATGATGGAAGTTCATCTCATCATGATGCATCGCATGTCAAGCTGGTTTTCAATATCTTCTTCCCTTATCCTCTCGCGGAAGATTTTTTTAATTTCCCGGCAGTGAGCCGCGTCGTTTCTGTATATGACGCCAATGGGAATTCTATCACCCCACAGCTCCGCAGTCTTCAAGGCCTCATAACGATCCTCTATGGGCTGCTCGATCTTGTATACCCTCTCCCGCAACCATTGGTATGTATTTATTTTGTTGAAAGTGACGCAGGGCTGAAGAATGTCTACAAGGGCTGTCCCTTTGAAGGGGATGGCTTCCTTAATAATTTCTTTCATGTGGTCTCTGTCGGAGGCGAAACAGCGCGCTACGAAAGGCGCTCCCATGGTGATAGCCAGTGCTATGGGGTTCAGGGGGATGTTCTGATTTCCCTGGGGGGACAGGTCATTTTTCACGGACAAGTCTGTCGTAGGGGAACTCTGCCCCTTGGTCAGACCGTATACCTGGTTATTCGATGTTAGTATCGTAATATCCAGCCGCCTTCTGATAGTATGGATGAAGTGATTTCCTCCCTCGCCATAATTGCAGCCATCACCGGAGTAGGCGATGACGGTAAGATCGGGTCTGGCGAGTTTGATCCCCACGGCAAGGGGCAGTGCCCTCCCATGGAGGCCGTTGAAGTAATTTACGTCCAGGTAATGGGGCATCTTGGCGGCCTGCCCGATCCCCGATGTGAAGACGATGTCTTTCATGGGAATGGGAAGTTCCTGGAGGGCTTTTTCTAGAACGTCCCGGATGGGGAAATCGCCGCAGCCGGGACACCACGCCATATCCGTTCTCTTCATCATTGCCATTCCTCACGTCAACAATTTTTTCAGTTCTAAGTAGAGCTCTGAGACTGTGAAACATTCGCCATTGTATTTCAGCACGGGATGAGCAATATTAAGACCCAATTCGCGTTTCAAAAGTCCTGCAAACTGGCCCCTCGCGTTATTTTCCACACAGATGATTCTTTTCGCTTCCAGTCCATAGGGCGCAACCATTGCCTCAGTGAGGGGATAGACTTGTGGGAAATGAAGGGCAGCGGCGCTCAGCCCGTCCTCTATGATCTTTCCCAGTGCCTCCTTCACGATGAGTTTGTTGGAACCCCAAGAGACGACTACAGAAGCGGCGTTCCTGTCACCATAGAATGTAGGCGGCATGAAATCTTTTGCAAGCATTGCAGATTTCTTCAGGCGCTTGTCCACCATACGGACCCTGAGGTCCAGGTCTTCCGTGATTTTTCCCTCCTCATCGTGCTCATCGGAATCAAGCTTGACCCTGGCATCGGAAAGGCCGGGGTAGGTTAACGGGGAGATGCCGTCTTCCGTGAGCGTGTATCTTTTGTAAGTAATGTCGAAGACCGGGTACTCACGGCTAAGGCATTCCTTCGGTATGTCATCATCCATGATCTGGATGGAGTCGGCGAAGTACTGATCCGTCAGGATAAAAACGGGTATCTGGTAGCGGTCGGCCAGTGCGAAGCTCTTTCGGGCAACAGCGATAGTTTCGTCGATTGAGCCCGGCGCAAAAATAATCCGGGGGAATTCGCCGTGGCCTGCATGAAGGACAAGGTTGAGTTCTCCCTGTTCGGTCCGCGTGGGAAGACCTGTGGCCGGGCCGGGCCGCTGCCCAAGAACGATGACAACAGGCGTTTCCGTCATGCCTGAGAGCGAAACCCCCTCCTGCATCAGGGAGAAGCCACCGCCGGAAGTGGCCACCATCGATCGTACGCCTGCATAGGACGCACCCAGGGCCATGTTGATGGCGGAGATCTCATCTTCGGCCTGTTCAAAATGAAGAGGCATCGTGAGGGCAGCCGTAGAAAAATAATGCATGATGGATGTGGCCGGCGTCATGGGGTACCCGGCCATAAACTGGCAGCCACCCAGGATTGCCCCTAAGGCTATGGCCTGATTCCCGTCGAATTTGCAGTGAGCACCTGCCATAGGTCGGAGAGGATATTTTCCTGCGAGGTTAGAACTCTTGGCGTAGTCGAAACCCTTCTTCAAATATTGCCCTATGCCGCTTTCCGCGGCCCCTGTCATCTTCTCAAGATCCACACCGATTACGGCAAGCACACAGCCAACAATCATCGTGTTTGCGTATCTTATGTCCTGGAAGGTTTCGCGGGCTTCCTTTTCGAGCTCTTTTGTTAGTTCCCGGGAAAGATAGATGCCGTCGTCACTGAAATCCGGCCTGTGCCTGACCTCAGTTTCTCCGTCGAGGGCGATGACCATGTCCCATTTTCGGCCGCTTAGGGCATGGACCGGCTCCTCGGAAATGCGGATCATATGGAAGTTGTGGCCGCCACGGATCCTGGACATGTAGTTCTTGGTGGCAAAAAAATAGTAGTTGAGTCGCGACAGGATTTCCGTCAGCCCGAGTTCGACGGAGAAAAGGCCCTGCCCGGCCTCCCCGCCGATGACGACGTTGAATTCCATGAGATCCTCCCTGTGAAAGGAAAATATATTTTGTGCACTTCCCCCTCAGTTATGGGAAATGGATGCTTCCGAAAGAACCGTCCGCCCTTGATCTGCCCAAGCTAACGGGGAGCAACCGGATATACTCCATGGATTCATGCAGGGAATATTATCCATGAATAGTTTTTATAAAAAAATTGCGATGAGGCTTCAGAACTAATCAGCCAAAGTCACCATGTAAGCAGCGCCAAGCTTTTCCACATGGTCTTCGGTATTCTCAAAGAAGTTGAGGTGGTCCTCTTCTTCACCGAGAAGCTTCTCGAAGAGTTGTTTGGAGACCTGATCTTTCTCAGCGGCGCAGACGACGGAGGCTTCATTGTACATCTTGACTGCGTAGCTTTCCAACTTGATGTTCGTGGCCAGCATGGCCTCAATCTCCTGACCTTTCTGTATCTCCGAATCCGGCTTGGTAGTGGGGACGCCCTTCAGGAACAGAATTCTTTCCGCCAGGGCTTCGGCATGCTTCATTTCCTGGATGGCAATCTCTTTCATCTTCTTGGCGAGCTTGCCGAAATCCTTGTCTTCCAATTCATAGTGCTGGGCCATGTACTGAGTAATAGCGGTGAGCTCTCTTGATCTTGCGGCGTTCAATAAATCGATGACTTTCTTGCTCATAACTGCCTCCCTTAATTTTTTTATTTGGTGCAGAATTTGTGTATGGACAAAGAGAGACTCCATCCCTCTTTGAAACCTTACTAATCAGCCTCATACTATCCAGATACCCGTCAGGCCTTGACGAGCAGGACGGGGCACTTGGCGCCCCTCAGAACCTTTTCTGCAACGCTTCCCATGAGATGCTTCACGATCCCCGTCCTGCCATGAGATGCAATAACAATGAGATCAATCTTTTTCTCCCTCTGTTCATTCAGAATCGTCTCGTAGGGATGCCCCCTCTTTACGTCAAAGGTTATAACCAATTCGCCGGCAGCCTTGGCAATTTTCCTGACCTCAGCCTGCAATTTATCCGTCGAGGTCTTTAACCCGGACTTCTCAATCTTGTCCAGATCCGCGTCAGTGAGACAATAGTCGACGGCGCACTGATATACCACTTCGCTGATGACATGGAGAAGGTAGATCTTTGCTCCGTATCGCTTCGCGATGTCGACTGCTGTCTTTAATGCCTTGTCCGAATATTTGGAAAAGTCCGTTGGAACCAATATTCTCTTAGGTTCAAACATGAGGTCTCCCCTTTTCTCTTATTCTTCGTGATCTCAAGGCCATTGCCAAATGTCAAATAAGACAGCTCCGGTATGCAAGAAACCAGCTCTTTCGCATGATGTCCTTTACGCGAAAAAGATGGATTATTCTTCTCGATAGTGAAGAGGCTAGTTTAGTTGATAAAAGAAGGCAATGATGGTTAAATGATAGTTTAATGATAGGCAAAAACTGCTATAAAGGGCACTCTTACCCGCCGCGGATGCGATCTTTTCCGCGGCCCTTTGTCCTTGACAGAGAATAGCATAAATTTCTATACTTAAGTTGCCAGAAAGGAGCTGCTTATCAAGCGCCCATGCCTCCCGGAGGCACCAATAAGCATTCTGATTAGGTTAATCTCCGACTTTTGAAGAAGAAAGTTCACACAAACCGGAAGAAACCAGGAAGCAATATGAAAAAAGAAGCGATGTTCTATGAAGAATATAAAGAGGGTATTCTTCATTGCTTTCTCTGCAACCATCACTGTAAGATTTCTGAAGACAAATTCGGTTTCTGCGGAGTACGCCGGCATGAGCAGGGAAAGCTTTATACTTACGCCTACGGCAATATCATCGCTTCCCACATCGATCCTATCGAGAAGAAGCCGCTGTATCATTTTCTCCCCGGTTCAAGATCTTTCTCCATTGCAACCATCGGCTGCAATTTCAGATGTAGTTTCTGCCAGAACTGGCAGATCTCACAGCTTTCCATAAAAAAGGGCGATTTCGCAGGCTACGAGACGAAGCCGGAAGATATTGTCAGAGGGGCGCTAGAGAACGGCTGCAAATCCATATCCTACACCTATACGGAACCGACAATCTTTTTTGAATATGCCTATGATATCTCCAGGCTCGCAAAAAAGGACGGTCTTTATAACGTCTTTGTCACCAACGGCTACATGACCAAAGAGGCCTTGGAAACCATTCACCCCTTTCTTGACGCCGCCAATTGCGATTTGAAAAGTTTCCGGGATGATTTCTATAAGAAGGTCTGCGCCGGAAGTCTCCAGCCTGTCCTCGACTCCATAAGACTCATGAAAAAACTCGGCATCTGGGTTGAGGTTACAACGCTCATCATCCCCGGTGAGAACGACTCGGAGGAGGAGCTGAATGCCATTGCCACCTTCATTGCTGAAACCGGAAAAGAAATCCCCTGGCACATCAGCAGGTTTCATCCGGATTATAAGTTCGACGCCTATGAACCTACATCTTTGGGTGTTCTCAGAAAGGCAAAGGAAATAGGCGAAAAGCACGGGCTTCGCTATGTCTACATGGGTAACGTCAATGAAGAATCGGATACCTATTGTTATAACTGTCATGCCCTCCTCGCGAAGCGGTCATATTTCAGCGTCAAGGAAGCGCACGTGAAGGAAGGGAAATGTGAGTTTTGCGCCGTACCGGTAGAAGGCAAATGGTAAGGAGGCAGTCAGGAATGGAAAAAAAGGCGTTGCTTATTGTTGATGTGCAGAACGATTTTTGTCCCGATGGGGCCCTCGCCGTTCCGGACGGGGACGCGATAATCCCCGCCATCAACAGAATCTCCTCGCGCTTCGACAAGGTAGTCGCCACTCAGGACTGGCATCCGGAAAATCATATGTCCTTTGCCGTGCAGCACAGGTTGAAGGAATATGATGTCATCCGTTTGAAGGGGGTAGAGCAGGTGCTCTGGCCTGTACACTGCGTTCCCGGCACCTGGGGAGCGGAATTCCACAAGAACTTCGACACCCGGCCCGTTGACCTGATAATCCGCAAGGGAACCAACCCGGAGATAGATTCCTATTCCACCTTCCTTGAAAATGACAAGAAGACCATGACAGGGCTCCATTATTATCTCAAGGGATTAGAGATAGAGAATATCTACCTATCGGGTCTTGCCACGGATTACTGTGTCTATTTCAGCGCTATAGATGCCAGGAACCTCGGCTTCGATGTGTATGTCATCATCGATGCGACAAGAGGCATCGATTTCCCTGCGGACAATATCAATAAGGCGATACAGCACATGACCGAAAGAGGCGTACATATTATCAGTCACGATAAGCTGTAATATGTCCATCTCTCTCCGTTCATATCCCATTTTCAAAGAAGTCTTTCTAATCGTAACCAGTGCAGGACTTTAGTCCCGCCACATAGCGCAACTGAAGGTGCGCACTACGTATGAATTCATACATGTAGTGCAGGACTTCAGTCCTGCCGTGTGATGCAGATCGCGAGGGCTGCACTATATTTTATTGCAGGTAGCTGTCGCCACCGTTACTTCCAAAGCACGGATAGAGTTACGGGGATAAAAAACAGGAGAGAAACAGCGATAACAGTCCAGCAAAAAAGGTCTATCCATTTCTCCAATCCCCAAAGATCGCGGTCCCAATCCGTTCCTGTTACTGAGCATCTGAACCGCCTCATAAATCCAGCAGGCGGTGGAACGGATCTTGCCTTTCCAATTCGCCGCATATATGTTGTAGCGTTGGTGTTTGCCTGCTTTTTGTAATTCCTGTTTCCCGTCATTTTCATTAGTTCCTGCTAAAGGTGATACTTTCTTATGACAGCTGTAATGATGCCGCCCAGCCGTAGTTCATTCTTCGGCCTGATGGTTGGGTATTTCGTGTTTGCCGCCTCAAGGACAATCTCTTTTCCTTTCCTTACGAAATACTTCATGGTCCACTCTCCATCCACTTCCGCAAGTACGATGTCCCCGTTCTTCGGCTCCCTTCCCTTCTCCACAATCACCATGTCGCCATCCATGATGCCGGCGCCTGTCATCGAGTCCCCGCTTACTTTGACAAGAAAGGAAGATTCCGGCCGTGTAATGAGATACTCATCG
>Ga0209777_10003484_pt1 | contig 19476 bp, 15 predicted proteins | sample FrelakmetHBP12HB_FD_187147 | JGI IMG/M metagenome (GOLD analysis project Ga0209777, IMG submission 187147) | Freshwater lake sediment microbial communities from the University of Notre Dame, USA, for methane emissions studies -HBP12 HB (SPAdes)... | ecosystem: Environmental > Aquatic >...
CCGCCGTTATGCCGGCTACCTCGGAGGTGTTATCAAAGGGCTGTCGCTGCATGGCTACACCATTGTGACGATCTGCCTGCCTTTGACTCAGAATGAAAACATCAGTCTACATAAAGAAAGGGAATCGCAATGTCCTCCATCTTAGTCGTCGATGATGATCAGAATCTCGCAACTGCGCTCAGAGTGCTGTTAACCCACAACGGCAACGTCGTCGATGTGGTCCATACTGCTACCGCCGCCAAGGCGATCCTGGAGCAACGGATGTTCGATTTGGTCATTACCGATTTGCGAGTATCCGACGAGTCGGGACTCGACGTCATCGAGACTGTCAAGACCGTTGCACCGGATGCGGAAGTCATTATGATCACCGGCTATGGCTCGATCGACACAGCTGTTGAGGCGATCAGACGCGGCGCTGTGGACTATCTGACCAAACCGTTTGAGGATCCGCAGTTGTTGATGGTTGTGGAGAGGGCACTCAACCAAAAGAAGATGAAAAGTGAGCTGAGGCACTTACGCAAGGCCTTTGCCGAGAACTACAGCTTCGATAACATCATCGGCAACTCACCGGCTGTCAGGAAAATTGTCGATGTCGTAAAGCAAGTCGCACCCCAAGACATCAACGTGCTGATCTGGGGCGAATCTGGTACCGGCAAAGAGCTTCTTGCCAAGGCGATTCACAGCAACTCCTCGCGTCGCGAGGCGAAGTTCGTCGCTATCAATTGCTCGACCTTGCCTGACCTGCTGCTTGAATCAGAGCTATTCGGGCATGTCAAAGGCGCGTTTGTTTCGGCCACTTCCAACAAGAAGGGTCTCTTCGAGGAAGCCAACGGCGGAACCGTATTACTCGATGAAGTCGGCGACACTTCACCATCCATGCAAGCCAAGTTACTGCGAGTTCTGCAGGAGGAAGAAATCCGACCCGTCGGCTCCAATCAGACCTGCAAAACCAACGTGCGAGTGATCGCCGCCACCAACAAGAGCTTGGAGTCGCTGGTGCAGCAAGGCAAATTCCGCGAAGATCTCTACTATCGTCTCAATGTGATTTCTATCAATCTGCCCGCTCTGTCGCAGCGTCGCGAGGATATCATTCCTTTGACCAATCACTTCCTGCACAAATACTGCAAGCATTTCAACAAACCAGTTAAGCGTCTGACCGAAAGCGCCTGTGATAAGCTGATCAATCACGACTGGCCGGGGAACGTCCGCGAACTGGAAAATACAGTCAAACGCGCCGTGGCCTTGTCCAATGTCGAAGTGATCGACGTCGACAGTCTTTTCCTAATGAACCCGATACCCAAGATTGAACCGACGAACGGCGACAAGCAGGGCGCAGTTCTCAGTAACGTTTCGCTGGTCGATATGCAGCGCGAGCACATCCTTAAGAGTCTCAAAGAGAACAGATGGAACTACTCAATCACCGCCGGTAAGCTGGGAATTGGGCGCACTACCCTGTGGCGGAAAGTAAAAAAATATAATATTGCCAAAGAATAGCTTTCATCCGCCGATGCCGGTTGGAGGGGGTCAAACCGTGAAATCGATTTCGATAAACGTCAAGTTGTTCGCCATTTTGGCGTTCATAGGCGCCATCTTTGCATTCATTGTGCTTTGGTCATTCCACCTCCAGAATCATGTGCTGGAGCGAAATCTGGCCCAAGAGCGGAAAGCAAGTGCTGATATAGTCGACAAAGTCGTTTATTTAGGTAGCACGGCACTGCTGTCATTCGCCAACGACTACAGCCGCTGGGACGACATGGTGCAGTTCGTCTCGACGAAAGACCAGAAATGGTCAAAGGTCAACATCGATCCGGAATTAGGGATTGTCGACGTTGATGTTATTTGGATCTGCGACACTACTGCCTCGCCGATTTATCGAGTCGACATCTGGGGTGACAGCCTGGCGTCGGCCTTTCCGCTCTCCGCAGAGGATCGCGACAGCATCGTCGGTAATAACCGGTTCCATCGCTTCTTTGCTCGCACTAAGTGGGGACTGGTTGAAATCCAGCAGGCGCCGATTCAACCGACTGATGATACGCGCCGCCAGACGCTGGCAAAGGGCTATCTCTTCGTCGGGAAGATCTGGTCACCGGCGCACCTCGGAGGCTTTTCGCAACTCACCGGTTTGCAGCTGAGCATCAAATACTCAAACGAGCCTCTGGATTCGCTCGCCTCTCAGAATATTCACGACGCCACCGTCAATGTCTCCAGTCCATTAAGAGACCTGCGCGGACAGACCACGGCCTACCTGGTTGCGAAGACGGAACTCACCGAGTGGCGGAATTTCCGGCATGTTCTCCGGACTGAGTTAGGTCTGATCGTGGCTTTCCTTGTCGTCTTACTACTCACATTAGCATTTGTCTTCTACTACTGGATCAGTCGGCCTCTGATAGCAATCTCTCACGGTCTCATACAGGGAAGCCCGGAACTGCCCGCGTCGCTGCTGCGACAGAAATCCGATTTTGGCAATCTCGCCAGACTTGTAAGCGAGTCGGTTCGTCAAAAATGTCGTCTGGAAGAGGAAATCATCGAACGCCGGCTAGCAGAGGCGGGTCTGCGCGAATCGGAAGATCGCCTCAGTGCAGTAACCGGCTGTGCCAAGGACGGCATTATCATGTTGGATGCGGATGGCAATGTCTGTTTCTGGAATCCGGCAGCGGAGGAACTGATCGGCTACTCAGCCGACGAAATCATGGGTCGTAATTTCCATGAGGTGGTTGCACCCGCTCGCTACCTTGCCGACTATCGTGCGGCGTTCCCTCACTGGCAGAAGACAGGTCTGGGCAACGTGGTTGGCAAAACCCTGGAATTGCAGGCGGTACGCAAGGACGGCGTCGAAGTGCCCATCGAACTCTCCTTGTCCAGCTCAATCTTGTCGAATCGGCAGTATGCAATTGGCATCGTACGAGACATCACCCGGCGCAAGTTGGTCGAGGAAGCGGTGCAAACCCTTCTTTCCCGTCAAGAAGCAATTCTCGACGCCGTCCCGGACATTATTATAGAAGTGGACAACAACAAGATCTATACCTGGGCGAATCAGGCGGGCTTTGAATTCTTTGGCGAGGATGTTCTCGGAAAAGAGGCGGCCTTTTACTTTGAAGGCGAGCAAGAAACATACGCCAACGTTCAGCCGCTTTTCAATGGGAGCGAAAGCGTCTTCTATGTTGAAAGTTGGCAACGCCGCAAGGATGGACAAAGGCGATTGCTTGCCTGGTGGTGCCACGTCCTCAAAGATAGCAATGGCAACGTAACCGGCGCCCTTTCTTCTGCCCGTGACATCACCGAGCGCAAGCTGGCCGAGGAGAACAAAGAGAAGAAGCTGCTGCGGCAGCAGGGCATCAGCCAGTTGCGGCAGTCGCTCCTGGCCCCGGCCCCGTTGGAAGATAGACTTCGGAAGGTTACCGACGCCATCGTCCGCCTGTTCGACGCCGATTTCTGCCGCATTTGGCTGATCCGGCCCGGAGATCTGTGTGAACGTGGCTGCATTCATGCCGAGGTGAAAGATGGACCGCACGTCTGCCGACAGCGTGACCGATGTTTGCATTTGCAGACGAGTTCCGGCCGCTATACTCACGTCGACGGCCGAGGCCACCGGCGGGTTCCATTCGGGTGTTACAAAATCGGGCTCGTCGCATCGGGCGAAGAGCAAAAGTTCGTCACCAACGACGCCCAGAATGATCCGCGTGTCCACAATCATGCTTGGGTCCGCGAACTGGGACTTGTGTCGTTCGCCGGCTACCAGCTTCGGGCACCGGGTGGAGAAACCCTGGGCGTTCTGGCCCTCTTTGCCAAACATCCGATCTCCGTCGATGAAGATTCCATTTTGGAGGGACTAGGGAGTACGGTGGCGCTTGTGGTCAAGCAAGCCGTTGCCGAAGAGTCGCTGCACCGTTCGGAGACGAAGTTCCGCACGCTCTACGATTCGACCAGCGACGCGGTGATGCTGCTGGACGAGAAAGGCTTCTTCGACTGCAACAAGGCGACCCTGGCGATCTTCGGTTGCGCGACCAGCGAGGAGTTCTGCTCAAAGCACCCGGCCGATTTGTCGCCATCGCAGCAGCCTTGTGGCACGGATTCCTTTACGCTGGCCAATCAGCAGATCGCCACAGCAATAGAAAAGGGCAGCAACCGTTTTGAGTGGATACACAAGAGAATCGACACTGGCGAGCCTTTTTACGCCGATGTGCTGCTAAATGCAATGGAACTGGACGGCAAACCGGTTGTCCAGGCGGTCGTCCGCGACGTCACCGAGCGCAAGCGGGCCGAAGATGCGCTCCGGGCTAGCGAGGCGGAGCACCGCATGCTATTTGAAAACGCCGGTGTCGGTATCACCTACTACGATCTCGAAGGGCGCGTGCTGATGCTGAACGCTCTCTCAGCGGCTCAGCTCGGTGGCAAGCCAGAGGATTTTGTCGGTCGAACCATAGATGAGATTCTTCCCCCCGAAGTCGCGGCCACTTTCCACGCGAGCGTCGACAGGCTTACCCCGGCGAATACGAGCATCGATTCGGAAGACATGATACCCTCTTCAACCGGGTCGCGCTGGCACTTCGCCAAGTACACCGGAATCTTCGAACCAAACGGCATGCCCGTTGGAGTACAAATCGTTACAACTGATATCACCGACCGCAAGCGCGCTGAAGACGAACTGCGCAAGCTTTCGCAGGCTGTTGAGCAGAGCCCCACATCGGTCGTTATTACTGACGTCTACGGAAGTATCGAATACGTCAATCCCAAGTTCTGCGAACTCACCGGCTACACTAGTGTCGAGGCAATCGGTCAAAACCCGCGCATCCTTAAAAGCGGTCTGACGCCTAAAGAAACATATGATCAGATGTGGTCGACAATTGGCGCCGGCCTTACTTGGAAGGGTGAGCTTCGGAATCGGAAGAAAAACGGAGAGCCCTTCTGGGAACGGGCCAACATCTTTGCCATCCAAGACTCCGCCGGCAAAACCACGCACTACATCGGGCTTGAGGAAGATATCACAGAACAAAAACGAGTGGAAGAGGAGCGCTCCCGGTTCATTTCCGTCATTGATGAAGCTCCCGAGTCGATCGCAATCTTGAATGCTGACGGAAGCATCATGTATGTCAATCACGCTTTTGAAAAGATCAGCGGCGTCGCGTCCAGTCAGGCTGCCGGCCACTACTACGAGGAGTTGGCGCGGAAACTGTATGCCAACAAAGACTACGACATTCCGTGGGACAGAGTACAGGCAGGCGAATCGTGGACCGATTGCATTACTTACCGAGGGAGCGAAGGCCAATTCCACTTGATGGATCAGTCTATCTCTCCGATCCGCTCACGGTCGGGCGAAATCATCAACTACGTAGTGTTCAATCGCGATGTCACTGAAGAGCGTGAGTTGGAAATTCGCGCTCGCTGGGCCGATGAGCGTCTGCGACTCAGTATTGACGGTATGGTCGACGGACTAACGTTGTGGGACGTGCGTATGGATTCGGATGGCGGCATTCAGGAATTTGTTTGCTCGGAGGCCAATCCGGCGGCGTTGAAGATGCTCGGAAAAGAGCGTCGGGACGCCGTGGGTCACAGCGTCCGCGAGCTGTTGCAAGGCGCGGAAGATCATGATCCTCACGAACTGTTCCTGCGTGTTCACGATCGCGGCCGATCGTTGATTATCGATCACTTGCACTTTCTCAAGGACAATCAAAGGCTGATTTTGTCTATTCACGTGTGGGCCATCGGTACCGGAGTCGCCTGCCATCTGCGCGATGTCACCCAGCAATTGGATCTGGAAGCGCAACTGCGACAATCGCAGAAGCTCGAAGCGGTCGGTTCATTAGCGGCGGGCATTGCCCATGAAATCAATACCCCGATTCAGTTCGTTGGCGACAATATCCGTTTCTTGGCGGATTCATTCTCAGGACTGATGAACGTGCTGGAACAACACCGCGAATGCCGTGAAAAAATGGCGTCCCTGCTGGGTGAGCAAGAAGAGCTCCAACAACTGCGCGATTTGGACAAGGAGGTTGATGTCGATTACCTCAAGACCGAAATCCCCTTGGCGGTGGAACAGAGCCTGGAAGGAGTCAGCCGCGTCTCCACTATCGTGCGCGCTATGAAGGATTTCTCTCATATCGATGAGCGCGAGATGGTGCTGGCCGATATTAACCAGATGCTCGATACCACGCTGACGGTGGCGCGAAACGAACTCAAGTACGTGGCCGACGTCGCCAAAGACTTCGCGCCCGATCTGCCGACCGTCGAATGCTTCCGCAACGATCTCAATCAGGTGTTTCTGAATCTGTTTATCAATGCCGCACATGCTATCGGCGACGTCGTGAGCGCTGAAGGGCAAGGCAGGGGAGCCATCACGGTTGCGACCCGTCGAGATGGCAATGAAGTTGTGGTTTCGATCTCTGATACCGGCGGGGGCATTCCGGAAGGCATCCGCGATCGCATCTTCGACCACTTTTTCACGACCAAGGAAGTAGGCAAGGGCACCGGGCAAGGATTGTCGATCGCTCGCTCTATCGTCGTGGAAAAACACAAGGGAGCCATAACTTTCGACAGCGAGATTGGGAAGGGCACGACATTTCATATCCGTTTGCCGATAACTAGAAGGGAGGTCGAGCATGCAGAAAGCCAGCATCCTGTTCGTGGATGATGATCCTAATGTTCTGAGCGGTCTGCGCCGCATGATGCATCCGTTCCGGGACGAATATGAACTGCTCTTTGCCAACGGCGGTCAGGAAGCGCTGGATATGATGGGGCAGAAGCCAAGCGACATAGTGGTTTCCGATATGCGCATGCCCGGCATGAACGGCGCCGAGTTGCTGCACAAGATATATGACCTCTATCCGGGCACAATTCGCTTCATCCTTTCCGGTCATTCCGATCGCGAACTGATCATGCAATCGGTTGGCTTCGCTCATCAATACTTGGCCAAACCCTGTGAGCCGGAGACACTGCGTAACTCTATCAATCGCTCGCTCGCGTTGCAGAACCTGCTGGGGAATCCGCACCTTCACAGGCGTATTGCTCACATCAAATCACTCCCGACTCCTCCCGTGCTGTACAAGGAATTGGTTCTCGAACTACAGTCCGAAGAAGTCTCCGTCAAAAGCATAGGCGAAATCATCTCCCGCGATATCGGCATGACCGCCAAACTCCTGCAAATCGTCAATTCGGCTTTCTTTGGTTTGCCTACACGCGTGGATGATGTCGTACGCGCCGTGAACCTGATCGGTCTCGATACGGTGCGCGCCCTCGTGCTTACCGTCGGCATTTTCGAGCAGTCGCAGGTTCCACCGTTGCCGGGCATGAGTGTTGACTCCATATATCTGCACAGTCTCTCCGTCGGTGCTGCCGCCAAAAGGCTCGCCAAAGCCATCGGTCTCGATCAAAGACAGGCTGACGAAGCCCTGATGGCGGGGATGATGCATGATATCGGTCAACTGGTCTGCCTGATTCATCTCCGCGAAGAGCTTCAACAGGTTCTCGAAGCAACTCGACAGAAGCGGCTGGCGCTGTATCGAGCCGAAATCGAGATCATGGGTGTCAGCCATGCGGATATCGGTGCACACCTGTTGTCTCTCTGGGGGTTGCCGACTGCCATCGTGGAAGCTGTAGCCTTCCATCACAATCCTGCTGACCATGTCTACCCAAATCCCAGCGCCTTAACAGCCGTTCATCTGGCGAACGCCTTCATGCATCAGATCGCCGACAACGACAACAGTGATCGCCATTTAGATATTGATTATATCTCAAAACTCGGTTTGGCGGATCGTCTGCCGGAACTGCGCGACGTATGTGTGATTGAGTAAAAAAGCTTGATTGGAGAATAGATATGAATAGTCAAAATCCTGAACGTGTGCTTTTCGTCGATGATGATCCAAGTCTGCTGTCTGGAATCTCGCGACAGCTCCACGGCAAGTTTCAGATCGTGACCGCCGATGGTGGACTGGAAGGTCTGCGCAAGGTAGAGCAAGAGGGGCCGTTCGCCGTCGTCGTTGCCGACATGCGCATGCCGGACATGAACGGAATCCAGCTTTTGACGAAAATTCAGTCAATTGCCCCCAATACGGTCCGCATAATGCTCACCGGCAACGCCGATCTCGGCACGGCGATGCACGCAGTCAACGAAGGCAACATCTTCCGATTCTTGGAAAAGCCTTGCCATAAAGACACGCTTGAATGGGCCTTGCAGTCGGCTCTGGAGCTTTACCGCCACAAGACTGCCGAGAAAGAACTCCTGGAGAAAACGCTATATGGCAGTGTGCAAGTGTTAGTGGATATTCTGTCGCTCACCAATCCGATGGCCTTCAGCCGCGCTTCCCGTCTCAAGACCTATTGTGGACAGATTGCCAAACTACTCGACGTAGAGAACGTTTGGCGCTTTGAGTTGGCCGCGCTTCTATCTCAAATCGGCTGTGTGTCGATTCCAGCCGATACGCTGTCAAAGGTGTTCTCCGGCGATCAGTTGACCGAGGAAGAACGGAAAATGTACAATTCCCATCCCGATCTTGGTACTCAGTTGCTCGCGCGTATCCCACGCCTGGGTGCGGTGACGGCGGCCGTTTCGGGACAGTTGAAAGCTTTCAAAGATTTCCCGCAGATCGAGCCCGCCGGCGAATTGCCTGTGGATCATGGCGTCCTGGGAGCACAAATTCTCCGAGTTGCCATCGATTTTGATACGCTCATCTGTCGCGGCAACGACAACCCGCATGCCATCGGCGAACTACACCGCCAACCTGGGGAATATAATCCTCGGATTGTGGACGTTCTCAAGAGCGTGCAGACCGTGGAGGTCGAGATGGAGACACGCGTAGTCAAAGTGCGCGATCTCAACAACTCGATGATTTTGGCCGAGGACATTCGCACGCGCGCTGGAATCCTCGTGGCCGCAAAAGATCAAGAAGTCAACCTCTCGATGCGGGCACGATTTGGCAATTACCTTGAACGACATGACATTCCGGAGGATGTCCGCGTGCTGGTTCCGAGAGGCCATCTCAAACCACAGACCACGGTTTCAGCGTAGCCGAGTTTTCGCATCGTCGCCAATCGTTATGTCCGAGCTTCTGGCGGAACAATCTGCCCGCAACTCGGGCAGTGTGTGCGCATTATAGACCCGCCCCCCGGGAACCTTTCCTGACGTTCTGTTGTTTATGTTGACAAACGGCTCTTTGCCTGCTAAATAATCCTTACCCATGTTTGGAAAGAAGACAAAGAGCGTCAAAAGTCTGTTCGAGACAGAGGCATTGGTTCACACCGATGCTCTTTATCGAGCTGCATTGCGAATGACGAAAAACGCGTCGGACGCGGAGGATCTCGTTCAGGAATCATTGCTCAAGGCTTACAAGAGTTTTGACCGATTTGAAGCCGGAACCAACGCGAAAGCGTGGTTGTTCCGGATCATGACCAACACTTTTATCAATACCTATCGAGCAAAACAGCGAGAAGCCACCTCCGTATCCTTTGATGAAGTTGATGACAATTTCTTGCACTCACAGCTTGCTGACCTGCCGACCGGCACCGGTAATCCGGAGAAGGACTTCTTTAACAAGATCCTTGATAAAGACGTCGAGGAAGCGATTGACAAGCTGCCGGAGGAATTCCGCGTGGTCGTAGTGCTCGCGTTTTATGAAGGTTTTGCGTATCAAGAAATCGCCGACATTCTTGGAATTCAAGTCGGTACGGTTAAGTCCAGGCTGCACCGCGGTCGCAAGATTCTTCAGAAGCTGCTTTGGGAGTATGCGCGCGGTGGTGGCGGCAAATCGAAGGAGCCTGCGGAATCGTGAACTGTCGTGAAGCGCTTGCAAGACTCTACGAGTACCTCGACAAGGAACTGTGCGAGGACGACAAGAAGCATTTGGAGCAGCATCTTGAATTCTGCTCTGACTGCTTGAAAAAATATGAGCTTGAAGAGGAATTTAACAAAGTCATCAAGCAGAAGATCTGTTGCCAGCCCGACGTGACTCACCTCAAGAATCGTGTCCGCGAACAAATTGACAAAATCGACGCTTCCTCCCAACCACGGAATATCCTTTTTCTATTGCTGCCGTTGCTCGCAGCCGCCATTATCATGTTGGTCATATTCATTCCATCAGGCAGAGGCTCGGACCCGCAAGCCGTATTGCTCGCTATGCGCCCATTTGCCGACGAACATGCCAAGTGCTTGCAACATATTATGAAATACGATGTCGAATCAACCAACCCGGCTGTGGTCAAGGCCGGCATGGCGCAGTTCCCGGATCTTCCCCAAGAATTGTTTGCTGCAACCCCGGCTGACATATCTATCCAGGCGGCGGCGGTAGTGCATTCACCGTCCGGTGACGACGTTCACTTCGATTTTAGGGCTTTTGGCGAGGATGTCTCCGTCTTCGTTCTTCCCCGCGACACAGTCGACAAATCGCCTTTCAAAAAGGTCGAACGCAACGGCAAGGCCTTTTACATCGGTTCCTGCCCGTTCTACCAATATGTCATCTGGGCTTGTGAAACGCACGAATGCGTTGCTGTAAGCAAACTCTCCCAGTCCCAACTCATTGACTTTGCCCTGATTTTCTAAATCTATTGCTTCCCTTTCCCTGAATCTGCTCGCGATGCAGTTTCGTGTCCATTCCAAGAGGGAGTGTTGAAAAACCTCCGGGTTGTCATTGTGAGGAGTCCGGCAGCTGCCGGACGACGAAGCAATCTGCGCGCCTGCATCGGAAGAGCGCAAATCGAGATTGCTTCGTCGTGCTCCACACCCTGCATCACCTCTCCGCACTTCTCGCAATGACAAGGTCTGGACCTTCTTGGCAGTCCTCAACGCAATCAAGAATCTCGCTTTGACATTCCGCCGCAGAGTAGTATTATTGTTTGATGACACGATCGCTTTTATCTGTAGCCGCTCTACTGGTCTGCGCCACACTGCTGCTCAATGTCGAGTGCAAATCGACCGAACCGACAGTCGCTGGTTTCGTCGCCTACATGTCTGTTGATGTCGGCTCCAAGATCAAATGGCGTAACTGGGATGAAGCCGCTTTTGCCGACGCGCAAAAGAGCGACAAACTGGTTTTCCTGTTTCTCACACAGGCCTGGTGCGCGCAGTGCGACGAAATGGAAGCACAAGCCCTAAGCACCGACAGCATTGCTGCGCAGATTAATCAGGACTACCTGCCGATCAAAATCGATGCCGACCGCTATCCCAATCTCTATGACCGCTATTACTTTCCCGGCTATCCTTCCTGCGTCGTGCTAACACCTGACGCCCGCGTCATCGGTGGTGGCACTTACCTGCCGGCCGATTCGCTCACGGTTCTCCTGACGCGAATCAGCAAATACTGGAAGGATAATCGTCCAACCGTGCTTGCTCAGGCTGACAAGTTGCAGAGTCTCTTTGTGCAGGCAGTGAATAAGCGCAGACCCCAGCCGCCTACTGACATGGTGTTGATGCTTGCGGAAGCTGCGATCAGAAAACAGTATGATTCGACCTATGGCGGTTTCGGCACTCAACCCAAATTCCCGCAGCCGGCTACAAATGACTTCATGTTCGGAGCGGTGGGTCCGGAGGGTGGGCCGCTGTTCAAAGATATCATCATCAAGACTATGGATGCGCAATCGGCTCTGCTTGATACGGTCTGGGGAGGGTTCTATCGCTATGCCGCCTTTGCCGACTGGAACGGAGCAGGTCACGAAAAACTGCTCGACCCCAATGCCCAGCTCTTAAGCAACTACCTTGACGCTTATCAACTCACGCACAACGAAAAATACCGACAGGCCGCTGAACTGACCATCAAGTACTTAGACCGCTTCTTGCGCGGCAGCGACGGCTGGGGATTCTGTGCCAGCCAGCAGGGCGCAATCAATGTCGGAGGCAAGTTCACCGATCCTAAGGAGTATTTCGCTCTGTCCGACGAGAGCAGATCGAAACAAGGTGTTCCCGCTGTCGACAAGTCAGTCTACACGGAGCTAAACTGCCAGGCCATCCGCGCCTATTTCAAAGCTCAACGCGTTCTGGGACGACAAGACTGCGGTGATTATGCTGCCAAATCGCTTGATCAGCTCATTATCAACGCGAAGGGCGCCAACGATGGACTCTACCGTGACCCGTTGCACACTGCGCAGTCGGCGTTCGGACTCTTGCCCGATCAAATTGCTGCCATCAGTGCGCTGCTTGATGCCTACGAAACAAACGGCGCCAAGCAATACCTGACTCGCGCGCAAGCGATCGCGTTGTTCGTGACCAAATATCTGGTTGACCGCGATTCCGGTGGTGTGCGCTATGAAACGTCGGTGGCTGGCAACCCTGGCAGAATGTCGGTCGAACTAAAACCCTTCAACATCAACGCGGATGCCGTGGTTGCCTTCACGCGCCTGTACCACTTGACCGCCAAGGAAGAATATCGAAAAACGGCGGATAGCATCCTCAAGTTCCTCTTCAATCTGTCTATCAAGGAGGACGACTTGCGTCTCTGCAAATTGGCAAGCGCGTATATCTGGAGTAGTCGTGCACCCTTAACATTCGTGGTGGTAGGAAAGCCCGGTGACGATTATCGCAGCTTGTTACAGACCGCCTGGCGAATCTATTTCCCGCGACTGGTTGTGATGCAATTCGAGTCCGGCGCCGACAAACCGCGACTCGGCCGGTTCGAATTTCCGGTTACTGACAAGCCAACTCTTTATGTTTGTCGCGATACTTTGCGCTCCGACGCCATCGATGATACCGCTACCGTCATCACCAAAATCAAAGACTTCCTGCGCCCCAAATGATGCCTGAAATGTATCTGCACCGTGCGGCCTTCAGCCGGCGTCCCTCGCAACTATCCTATGGCAATTCAACTGACAATTTCGCTCCTCGTGGGCGTTTTCTAATAAGCGAAACATACGTCTGCCTTTGCCGTATTGTGAATCGAGCTTGACTTTTTGTGGTGAGCAAAAGGTCTGGTTCCATACAATGCAATGTGTCGAAAACTAATGGTGATCATCGTGCGTCTGTGTGCGCCTACAAAACGGGCAGCCATAGCGAGAATCCCGAGATAGGGCAGAGACCTAATTGACCAAACTGCGACGCTGGCGAAAAATCGGCAACGACCTCAAATTCGAAGCCTACTGTCTCTATCTGGCTGCCAAAGACCCTCGCACCCCTTGGTATGCTAAGGCGCTCGTTGTCTGCGTGGTTGGCTATGTCCTTAGTCCGCTTGATCTGATTCCCGACTTTATTCCGATACTCGGCTATCTCGACGACCTGATCATCGTCTCGTTCGGCATGGCTCTGGCAGTGCGGCTCGTCCCGCGCGATGTGCTTGATGATTGCCGCCACCGTGCCCCGTTAACGATACATGTCGCCGTTCGTGCGGCTGTCATCGCAGCTGGTGTGGTTGTGTTCCTCTGGATTGTCATGATTCTGCTCGCCGTCGTCCTCATCAAGCGCCTGCTTTGATGCCGCGACAGCGTTATTAGCGCCTGGAAGTAACTGCGCCATTGACTGACAAAGTGATTGTCTTCGTTTTCATCCTATTGTTGTTTGCGCCTGAAGTTACGTTTTACATCTTATGCAATCTGTATGATCATTGCTCGTCGGAAGGAACAAAGTGACCACGTACCTCGCGGCTTGCTGCGGGAAGGAGGTCTTAATATGGATACTTTCTGGAAAACAACGATCTGGCAACAGTTCGGGGCTGCTATCGACATGCTCGAAAATGCCATGCTTGCTTGTCCTGACGAGCTATGGAGCGACCGTTCCGAACGACCAGAGTACTGGTATGTCGTCTTTCATACGCTTTTCTTTCTCGACTTTTTCCTATCGGACTCGTCTGAGGGATTCGCTCCGCCGGCGCCCTTCACACTTGACGAATTGGATCCGGCGGGGCTGCTTCCCGATCGGCCGTATACGAAAGACGAACTTCAAACCTATCTGGAACATGGACGCCGGAAATGCCGGGGGGCGATTGCAACTCTAACGGATGAGAAAGCACGTCAGCATTGCGGCTTCGAGAGACCAGATGTCAGCGTGGCAGAGTTACTTCTGTACAGCATGCGTCACGTCCAACACCATGCTGCACAGTTGAACGTAATTCTCCGGCAGAAAATCGATTCGGCTCCCCTTTGGGTTGGAAAGACTAAGAGCAAAGTCAAGGACGAGTAAGCGGCTACCGAGTCGGCGCCCTATCCCCCAGTGTCTATGCAGCCGTAGGCACACGCTGCGGGCGTCCGCAATCCCTTATGGGTATGGCGTGTCGTGTACGTTCGACTTTTGACTGCGCCAGTCACTAAGGCCTTCAGAGCTTACTTTCCTATCGAACGAATCTTCAAGAAGAGCGCCAAAGCCAGCAAGGTGATGATGATGGAAGAAATTCCCAGTCCCCAACGGCGGAAATAGTATTCATTGATGAGCGCAGCGGCCTCTGTCTTTACGGTCATGGATTTAGTCATTCCATCTTTGACATAGGGGACGAGTGAATCAGCGGAAAACGCGTGAATCGAGCTACGTATCTGGATGCGATTCTGATCGATTTCTTTGAGGGTAAACTCCTCATCCGTGATCATCATACCCTTGACTCCAGCTTCCCGTACTTGCCGAACCGCCGAATCAGCCGCTGCCGTAATTCGGGCAAGGTAAACGCGCACGCTGTCAATCTGTCGAGGAGCAGAGTTCTGATCGTCGGGATTGTGGCAATTGGCACAGAGTTGATTCGCTCCCAGTCCGATCAGCGAATCGCTTGGTTTTTCGATGTCATGGTTGCTGTGACAAGTCTCGCACATCGGTAATCCCTGCTGTTGGAAAGCGACTTTGTGCGGCGAAAGGTCGTAGAGATGTGCCTCAACCGCATGGCACATGCCGCAGACTGCCGAAAGCGAACTGGCTCCAGGAGGGGCAGCGCCATGGTTACCGTGACAATCATTGCAAACGGGTGCGCTGTTGTCTTTCTTTACGAGCAGAGCTTTACCATGGACTGATTCGCGGTATTTGGCCTCCTGGTCGGTAGGAATTCCGTATTCAGCCATGTATGACTGGTTACTGTGACAGGCACCGCAGGTGGATGGCAGATTAGTAGGATAGGTTGTCGAATACGGCATTCGGGCATCGGCGATTCTATGCGAAGTATGACAGGATACACACGTGGCGACCTTACGATCTTTGTGTTGAAGCAAGCGCATGCCGTGAACCGAGGTCTTGTACTTGCTAAGCTGATCAACCGGCAACGAGGGATTATGCTCATGCATAAAGCCCGCATCGCCGTGGCAACGTGCGCAGAATTCCGGAATCGCAAGCCGATCGGGCACGCCGCGGTAGCCGGTTGAAGTACGCACCGCTTCCATATCATCGAGCGCCGGATTTCCACCGTGGCAATCCTGGCATCCCAATCCCTTTTGAAAATGAATGTCGCGGACGAAGACATGGGCAGGTCCGTCTTCGGACTCTATTTCCTGATGGCAACTGATGCATTGATTGGTGCCTGCATCAGGACGGGCGACCGCAGGCATAATAGCCCAGATGAACAGACACAATATTATCTTGACGGGGACTCTCATTTGATGACATATCCTAATATGGTCATGACAATTATGAACGTTACAACAACCACTCCAAAACCCACCCACAGACGTGATAGTCGACCATGCTGAGACGCTCGGTCCAGAAACGGAACCAGTGCCCAGATAATACCCCCCGCCGACAGCACCAGCACGCCAAATAGCTCGCCTTCCATAAAAAGCACTCGTCCCGGTATCAGTTTCAGTGTTTGGAAAGCGAACATGAAATACCATTCCGGCCTAATGACCTCCGGTGGGGGCGAGAAAGGATCGGCTTTGTCACCTAGCGGCCAATGCACCACACCGACGCCGTCCGGAAACAAAACTGCCAGCAGCGCCAGGACATTGAGTGCTACTAACCAGAGCAGTAAGTCGCGATAGATAAAATTCGGGAAGAAGTTCATGAATCTCTTGCTCTGTGTTTCCTTCGCTTGCCAACTCAACGGCTCGCTCATTCCCTGCCGTTGAACGAAAAGAAGGTGAACCGCTAGCAACATGCTGAACAGTGCCGGCATAATGGCGACATGCAGACCGAAAAATCGACCGATGGTCGCGCCCGTCACTTCTTCCCCACCTCTCAGCACCACCATAAGGTAATCGCCCAGAATCGGTATCGAGCGAACCATTCCGGTTCCAACCCTTGTGGCAAAAAAGGAAAGCTCATTCCATGGCAGCAAATAGCCGGAAAAACCAAAAATCAGTACCAGACCCAGCAGACCCGCACCGGTCAGCCAAGTCATTTCTCGCGGTTTGCGATATGCCTGCGTGAAGTAGACAGTGAACATGTGCAAGAAAGCCATCAGGATCATCAAATTGGCTGACCACGAATGAAGTGCCCGGACCAACCAACCAAAGGACACATCGGAAATGATGAATCGAACCGACTCGTAAGCTGAATCCGCCCCGGGGCGATAATACATCAGCAACAATATCCCCGTGGCGACTTGCATCAGGAAGAAAAAGAGCGTTAGGCCGCCAAAATAATAAAAGGCCGAATGCCCATGCACCGGCACAACCTTGTGACTCATATAAGTGGTCAGGCCGCGGATGTTGAACCGGCCGTCGATCCAGTCATAAACCCGATTGCCCAACTGTTTCTTGGGCGACCCGCTGGATGCCACCTTCACACATTCCCCTTAGAAACGAAGATGTCGGCGCCCTCTTCATTTACGACAAACTTCTCAAGCGGGCGTGGTGGTGGACCGGCAATATTCTTGCCGGTCAAGTCATATCGGCCATTATGGCAGGCGCACCACAGCAAACCCATATCGAGGCGATACTGCACGATGCAATCGAGGTGTGTGCAGGCGGCGGAGAAGGCTCGGAGTTCCCCGGTGGGAGCAAGCAGAATTATCCCAAGCTGCTTGCCGAATCGAAAGGTCTTAGCCTTGTGTGGGTCGGCATCAATCTCCTTGCGCCCAAACGGCAATTTCACTTGCGAAACGTTGGCTTCAACGGATTTGGGAGGAACCAGAAAACGGTAGACCGGATAAAGGACAGCCGCCAACAACCCCAGACTGCCTACCACCATGAACCGGTCGAGGAAGGTTCGGCGAGATATGTCATTTTGCTTCCCCTGATACTCAGGTTCAGCGGGCCGTTCATTAGCGGAGGGGGTCCTTGGTTTCATTCACCTCAAACAATTTTGGTGAGCGCATATTATCACAAAGGGTTTATCAGGTCAAGACTCTTTTGACTGTAAATCCGGTTGTTTCTCGGTAGATTCTTCCGAGTTCGATAATCGCGCGTAAACAAACCACACGACAAGTCCGAAGAAAGCGACCGAAATCGGCACGAGGAACCAGATAATTGAATCCATAAAAGACTCCTTTCGTCAGGAAATTCCGACCTGAGTTGTTTTATCCTCAAACACCAAACTTCCGGCTGACTCGCCTTCGGCAACGATTGCGTTGGAACCAAGAACGAAAGTCCAGGCAATGGCACCGGCGAGCGAAATTTACGTCCAAATTCTAATCTGCGATCAATATAATCCGAATTCACGTCAACGCAAGCAAAAAAAACATAAATACGTATACCGCGTCCCATTCCCCTCTTGAGAGCGAACCAAAGGGGCGTGTCATTTCTGCGAAGGCGGAAATCCATCCTACATTGTCATTCCCGCGAATGCGGGAATTCAGAGGGCGGGGGGAGTTGTCTTGGTAGGATAGGCATTCCTGCCTGTCCCGGGAAAGCAGCAAATTCAGGTCAACCAGGAACGTTACAACCGAAGCGGTTCTAACCTATAGCAATGGCAAGATTCGACAGTATTGGTAAGTTCGGTAGGTCAAAACCGCTTCGGTTTTGACATCATTTGCTCACCGCCTTTTTATAGTGCCATTGTAGATAAATCACCCCCACACCAGTTAGTAGAACGCCTGGTTGCGGCACCGAAAGTCAACCCGGAGTGCTCTGCGGATTTGCTGGCTCCGGGAAAAACGAATTCGTAACTGTTTCGTTGATCCTAACCCGTCGATCAGGAATGTCTTGCGTACTTGCTTTAGAAGCGTCTATTTGAAACCAATGAAATTGAACGAAAAGGAAAGCCACCATGCCTGAACAAAACTATGCCAACCATCGGCGGTTTATCCCGATGTACCACATCGTCACCTTTGGATTGATCGTGCTCTCGCTGATCGGGTCGATTGTCAACCTGATCAAGTCACTGGGACAGCCCATCGGTATCTACTCCGCATCGCTGCTGGTAGTCGTGTTTATCGTTTTGGGTCTGCTCTTTGTCTTTGCGCGCAGCTTTTCCCTTAAGGCTCAGGACCGCGCAATTCGCGCCGAGGAAAACCTGCGTCACTTTGTGATGACTGGCAAGTTGCTCGACCCACGCCTAACCATCCGGCAGATCATCGGCCTGCGATTTGCATCGGACGCCGAATTTCTCGAACTCTGCAAACGCGCTGTTGCTGAGAGCCTCTCCGAGGACGCGATCAAGAAGGCGGTCAAGAGCTGGCGCGCCGACGCCTACCGGGTTTGACTGTTCTTAGGCACAGCCAAAGTCATGCCGTCGCGACAAAGAAAAGGGCAGGAGTTCTTGACTCCTGCCCCTTCCCTTTTAGCAATAGGCTGTTAGGAACTTAGTGAACCTGACTTGTCATGCTGTTACCAGCTCTGACGTCCGCCGCCGTTGCCGCCACCGTCACGTCTTTCGGGACGCGGGCGAGCTTCGCTGACGTTCAGTGCGCGACCATGCAGTTCCTTGCCGTTCATGCCGGTAAGGGCAGCATCAGCTTCCGCCTTAGTTGACATCTCGACAAAGCCGAAGCCTTTGGACTCGCTGGTGAATTTGTCGGTGATGACGGTTGCTCTGGTGACCTGTCCGAAAGCCTCAAACGACTGGCGGAGATCAGCGTCTGCCGTTTCGCGCGACAGGTTTCCTACGAAAATATTCATTCTACACTCCTGTAGATGTTTCCCCCCGGCAAACCGTCGATGACAATTCCACCGGAAAGAATAGTGGTCAAGCGCATTATTGCGCGTATCTCCGAATTAATGATTGGACAAGGATTGATTCGCTAGGACAAGGCTTGAGCAAAGTTAACACGAGATATTGTGGTCATATATATGTATACGGCATTTCCGGGAAAAAGTATAGCTTATTTTCAGATATTTTCGATCAACAATTCAATATTTATCCCATATTGGTTGGCTAACTCGTTACTCTGTAGCTTGCTGCGAGGGAAGCACCGCGATACCACTGTGATCTTGTCCGGGGCTCAAAAGATTCCAAAAACCTTCTTTCCTCCCCGCATGACTCCAAGGGTAACCACAATTGCTCGATCATCATAATCGTTGAGCGTAATGCTGTACTCAACACCTGCAATCACGCGAAAATCATACGTTCGAAACGCCAGCAATCCTCCCTTGATCAGAAATTCAAAACCGTCGCTCGGCTTGTCATTTTGACTGTTCTGGTAATAGTAGGGGTCTTCGTAAAACTGTTTATGCGAAACGGCGTGGAGTCCTATGCCTGCTCCGACGAACGGGCTGAAG
>Ga0209777_10003485_pt1 | contig 19464 bp, 14 predicted proteins | sample FrelakmetHBP12HB_FD_187147 | JGI IMG/M metagenome (GOLD analysis project Ga0209777, IMG submission 187147) | Freshwater lake sediment microbial communities from the University of Notre Dame, USA, for methane emissions studies -HBP12 HB (SPAdes)... | ecosystem: Environmental > Aquatic >...
GTGGAGATTCCGCCTGTCATAGAAGAAACGCTGTCATTTATAGATCACCAGTTGAAAGTAAAGCATATAAAGCTTGTTAAACAATTCTCTCCCGGTTTGCCGAAGGTGACAGTTGACAGTAATCAGATCAAACAGGTATTTCTCAACCTCCTATTAAATTCTATTGATGCCATCAAGGACAGAGGAACTATCACCATTAGTGCTGAGAAAGTTGAAAGTGCGCCCGGAGAAAGCCACCTGCAGATAACCCTTGCTGACACCGGGTGCGGAATCCCGAAAGATCGAATTGAAAAAGTGTTTGATCCATTCTATACTACTAAAGACAGCTCCGGGAATGCAGGTTTAGGACTCTCTATCGCAAAAGGGATCATCGATAAACACCATGGGACCGTACAGATAGAGAGTGAATCTGAAGGAGGCACATGTGTCATCATCGCATTGCCCGCCAGCGATCCCGTTTAACAATGTAGGCGATTCCAATCCACCAATATAGGAGAGCATCATGAACGAAGAAATTAAATCAGAAGCAGCGCCTGAAAAGAAAAAAATATTGCTCATTGATGACGAAGAAGATTTCTGTTTTTTTGTCAAGCTCAACCTCGAAAAGACCGGGAGATTTGAGATACTGACAACTACGAGCGGAAGCGGCGGCGTACTCCTGGCTTCGAAGGAGCGTCCCGATTTAATTCTTCTGGACATAATTATGCCCGAAATGGGCGGCGGTCAGGTGGCGGAGCTATTGTTCGAGAACCCAAAAACGCGGAAGATCCCCGTATTGTTCATTACCGCCATCGCGTCGAGACGGCAGGTTCAATCACAGGAAGGAATCATAGGAGGAAGAAATTTTATTGCCAAGCCGGTAACGCCTGAAGAGCTGATGGCTAAAATAGATGGGGTCTTAAAAAGCATCCAATGAAATGTTAAACTGAGGGATCAAAGAATTACATAATTGGCAGGAATTTTGGTTTGCAAAAAAAGTAAAGGGGTTAAGAATTTCACTTAACCCCTGCATTTAAGGTGAGAATTTTCTCACAATTCCCGAGTGGGACAATAAAAAAGGGCTTCCGGTTTCGTTGAAAGCCCTTTTCTTTTTTAATTCAAGTTGTCGTGCTCAGTTCGATGAGATCACGACTTTGGCATCAGCAAGGTAATCATTGCCGTGAAGAGTAGTTTCCTGGATGGCTTTTGCGCTTTCCAGCTTAATCAGTATCATTTTCTCATTGGTGATGTCTTCTGCGGAAATAACCATGACATTATCTCCGAGATGCGTGTTCTTCAGTGCCTGATCCACCGTATTGGCATAGCGCACAACACCATAAGTGCGAACGACATTGGGGTTTACGCTTTTTGCAGAGTAAACCGTGAAGGAAGTCTTATTATCCCCTGTAGTGACGATAACTGGCATTATGACACGCTCAAACATCCGACCTTCCAAATTGAATACAATACCGGTAACCGGCTTTGTGGTATCGTACGCATATAGCTTGGTTCCTTTTGGTTGAGGAGGAACTTCTGCAGGCGGCATAGGCTGCGGAGGCAATTGCGGAGGAGTCGTAATATCTTCCTTCCTTTTATCCAGGCCTAACGCTTGGACAAGTGAATTTGCGCTTTCATTACATTGATTCACACAGATGCGCATTTCCACTGTGGCGGCAATGGATCCGTCAGGTTGCTTTTCAAATGATTCCTTTACAATATGTGCGCCCTTAACGACACCCGACACGTTTGTCTTTATGATATCCTGCGTTACAGTGAAGTTTTCAACGGTCGTCTGGGAATCAACCTTTACGCCATTAATTGTTTCCAGCAGATTTCTCTGGGCATCAACTACAGCAGCTCGTCTCGCTAGCAGTCTCGCTTGCGCTAATGATGGCTTTTCAGAGGTGCCGTTTCCTATCGCAGTAATGTAACCCCCCACCCAATCTATTCCGCCTTTTCCTTCTTCCCCGGCATGCGCCAATGTTGCCAAAGGAAGGCCTATGAATAAATACAAAAGAACAAAGATAAAGATTCTATTTTTCATAAAAGAACGACCTCCTTACTGTTTCTGGTATGTTCCTGAAACATAGGCACCAGCCTCACATCGTGCGCAAGCGCCGGCATCTTTCAGTTTAAACCCATTATATGAAATATCGATTTCCATCTGGCACGTGCCAATAATGAGTTTATTTCCTTTGAGTTCTGCCAGATCACCGATCCGGCACGTTTTGCCCTGCTTGCTGTTTCCATTGCCGTCAACGCGGTTGGGCGGGGCCGGTTTTAATTCCCCTGATCTCCACAAACCCGGCGCCATACGAACCGTAGTTATGCGACCAGGTAGCTCTGTCGGAATCGATTACCGTATAGGTACCAGGTTTGAGCTCCACATTCGGCAACACAAACCAGTATGCGTTGGGAACACCTCCCTGCCCCCGCGCTCCGGCTGCCTGCCATGGACCATATACCGTTCCATCGGCATGTCCGAGGGCAATCGTGCCTGGTAACTTGCCATTGTTGAAATAGTGATAGGTGTAAATAAACGTCACCTGGTGCATAGCCTCGATAGTGAAGGTCGTTTCAGATGTCGGATTGTTCTGAACGCCGGCAATATTGCCATTTGAATAGATTACAGGCTCGCTCACCGAAGGCATGTTCTGCTGCGTTACCGGCGGCTGCACTGGTGGTTGAACTGATGGTTGGACCGGCGGTGTTTCTGGTAGAGTTGCCGGCGGCGGTACTGATGGTTGAACCGGCGGTGTCTCTGGTAGAGTTGCCGGCGGTTGCACTGCCGGTTGAGCCGATGTGGCTGTACCAGCAATGGCAAAGGAGGCTTTCTTTTCCGGGGACGTACTGCCGCCCCCATCGATCGCCTGGGCTATGACAAAATAATTGCCCGGAGGAAGGGTAATATCTTTGGATGTTCCTTCCCACAGCGTTCCCGTTGCCGATATCTGCTGGCTATCGATCTGTTTATTGCTGCCGTCGAAGACACGGAAGTTTATCTCCTTCAGTCCCACACTGTGCGTTGCCTTGGTTTTGAAGGTAACTGTACCTGTGCCCGGATTGTTGACTGTAACATCATGAATAAATGGCGGAGATGCAAGAACCTGAGCGACCTGGCGGAGCTTGTCGATCATGTCGGGCCGCTGCCCCCCCTGTTGCCCCTGACCTGCGAGTTTATTTTTTCCCCATTCATCATCTTGTTGCTTGACTACAGATGCAGGAATCTGAGCCTTGCCAGTCACTAGATTACTTTTCTGCCCGTCTTCATCTTCGATCTGGATGGAATAGGGAATCGATTCCTGCGTGAAACCGGGTTCTGTCTGAAGGACGATATCCTCTTCACCGGAGTATCCGGCGGGATTTCTCTTGTTGCTATACGGGTCTATCTTGATTTCTTTCGCTTCTTTCCCGGCGGCTACTTTCACCGAAACAATTGGCTCCGTTGATTGCCATTGTACGGTGATCTTAACAGCCTTATCGAGATACTGGGCATCATGCCTGACAATTTCCGGTTTTTTTGCATATGCATTTACTCCGGAAAATAGCAGCAATGCCAGAAAAACCATTGTGAATCTGAGATAATGTATCATATGATAACTCCTTCTCTTGAGCAATTATTGAGATGCCATTCCAAGGTCAGCCGGCTTCACCAGTTTGATATTAAACGATTCATCTATCAGCGAAATCCGTGCATCCCATTTCTTGGGTTTCATATCATCCGTAAGCTCCGCATTAATGACTGCTATGTTGATCCTTTGGCGGATAATCTTATCGGTTAGTGGATCGATGCGGGAATAGATTATTCCCGTATAGTTCTGGCAGTCTTCAATAACAGGCCAGGCAGGAAAGGCTATCGTCAATTTTTTACGTTTGGGGTCTGTTGATTTTAACTCTACAATCCAGGCTGCTACCATATCTTTGCTCTTGGCATCGGCTTTAGAACAGGCCCAGACAATATTTCTCGGGAGCGACTTTCCTGTGCCCGGATCGATGAGATTTAAACGGGCCGTTGCGAACAAATTAGCTTTTGAAAAATCGGCTGTCTTGTCCAGTTCCAAGGGTATATTGCCCGATTCCTGTTTCACATAAGTTTTTGAGTCAATTATGTGTAGTTTGTAAGCTACGACAAGTCCATCCCCTTCAGTTCCCCTTCTTGCTTGACTGCCCACTTCCGCGGTTGCCGTTCCGCTACCGATTTCGATACCGGCTCCGACATTGATGCCGGCTTTGTTGGATTTTTCAGCTGATATCGAGAAATTATTCAAACGCAGAGCTTCAGTTATGTAAGGAGTTTTCGGCTCAAAGGCGATATCTGCCAACGAAACCGGCGAAACGATCTCCAGGCCGGATAATTTTGCTTTTTCCACGCTTCCGCCCGAGGCTCCAATCTCAGCCTTGGGACCAACCACTGTCTGTCCTCCCAGGCCAACACCAAGATTATAAGCATAATCCTGCTGCATACCACTCAGGGATCGTTCCTTTTTTACACGGATGTCTTCTGCTGAAGGGTCCTCGATGGGGCCAAACTGCTTCGACCATGCACACCCGATAAAATGACGGTCAACAGGTTTTTTTGTTGTAAAATATTCATCTTCTGTTATCGACGTCATACCCTTTTTGTGGGTCTCCATGGCGGTTCCTCCGGTACTGACGCAGCCGGCTATAAAAGCAACCAGGAGCACAAGGGCAAACATCGTAAAACCTATTATACAGGCACATCTCTTTGGCATCGTTTATTTCCTCCTTCCTCAATTATTATTTAATTTTAGATGTGAGACGGATGCTTTACTGTTAATCCTTATACTAATAAACTAAATAACTGGAATGCAATGCTAATTTAATTGGCAATATACTGAGGTTGAAGCTGGTACTATAGTAGCATTATAAGAGTTCTTGAGAATTGTCACCTTTGTTAAATCTCCGGGTGGAGACTTTCTTGATATTTTCTTGATAAAACATGCTTTGGGGTAACGCAGTAAATGAAGCATAAAAGAAAGGCGATCTAATGTCAAGAAAATCTGATCAGATGTTTGGGTAAGGAATAAAACTTTTGTTTAGGGTTAACCGTCAACGAATTATGTCTTTACCTATTTTTCTTGATGTGCTGTTAAGCGTTGAAAAAACAAATCCAGATATTTGTCGCCTTTGTCATTGCCGTGCCATCTTATAGTATCAGTGTATTCAATTTCCGATGTTTCAACATTTATCAATTGCACACGGAGTAAAATTGCCATGTTGCCGTAGATTTCCTCTCCTTCTTTATTATAAAGAAGGATATGCCTTGCACCGAGTAGCTTCCCCATCCTGATTGTTTTTTCTCTGTCTGTCAAACCGCTCATTTGTAATTGCTGTTCTCGTAAAATGAGATCAAGATGCTTCCTTGTCAGGAATTTAATGGGGCTTGACATGATGAAACTATCAAAGATTCTTTCGGGACAATTATTGCTTGATTCTTCGGTACATATCATTAATATTCCCTTGATCGGGGTTATCTTATCGTAGCTATGAGATATTCCGGCAATGAAGGAAAGTATGACCACGATTAAAATAATTCTTTTCATTGCGTCTCCCCGTCCCTTATTCTATTCAAGGATTTCTCTCACCCGGCGTTTATGTCGGCATGGCTATACGGCATGACAATTTTATGACCACGATGCTCGAAGATATTTGCATCTTTATTAAAAATCGTCAACTGAAGAGAAGGGGTCAAAATTCCCTTGACACACAAGATCATTCTTCGTATACTCCCGCCATCAAGAAGCAATGCCTTATCAGTTTAGGGGTGTTTCAATTTTCACCTGCCTATCAAACCACAAATTAAGGAGGAAAACAATGAAGCTTACAAAATTGGTCGTATTATTATTGGTCACAATCTCTTTGGTTGCTTTGCCGCTAATAGGAAATGCCCAACCCTTGGATCCCAAGCAACTTCTGAGACAACAACAGCTCACCCGTCCACAGACGATCAGGGCGCATGATGCCAGTCTCGCCTCGTGTACCGCGTTAACCAATCAGGTGAACCTGATCAATCGAACCTACGCTGCCTGTAATAACCCGAATACCGCTCCTCAGGGCAGCCCGGTATTCAATTTTAATCAAATGTCGAACATGCAGCTCGGCCAGTTCTGCGGAGCAAAGACCATGGGCCAGTGTGTCACCGATGTCCTTAATGCTCAACATACCTATTGCGACAACAGCGTTAAACCATTACAAGCTCAGGCCGATAGGCTGAGGGCTGAATGCAACCTGGCAAGGAAAGAATGTGTCGACGCCAGAACCAACAAGCAGAAAGCCGAACAGGCCCTTGCTGCTCTTGATAACCAGAAGCGACAACTGGAGGCGCAGCTCACAACAGTGGTCCGTAATTTGGCGGCAGCCCATACCGCTCTTGTCAAGGCGAACGTGGAAGTGCAGCATCAATGCGGTATCCAGGTCGTTCATCCCCCGGTGCCGCCGCCGATCCATATTCTGCTTCCTCCGGGCTTCCCTCCTCCGCTTCCTCCGCTTCCAATAGGCATCCCGCGTCCTCCGCTTCCTCCGGGCTTCCCTATTCCCCCTCTTCCGGGCAGGTAATTCACATAATCATGCGGTGAAATAATCCGCCATTTGCCTCTTCACTGCCCCGTTTTCTTCATGAAAGCGGGGCAGTGTCTTATTGGAAATCAGCCTCTCACCACGAAATGTCGCAGTATCTCCTCACTCTTGTTGAAATGTGCAGACACATGGATGGAGAAGAATCGCCCATCATGAAGAATATTTGCTATGATAAGTACCGCTTCGGTAAAAATCGGTAGATTGCACGACTTTTTTTAATTCCCCTCATTCTTTAACACGCGTCCAGGTTGTATCGGGATTGTATGATCTCATCTCCCGGGCGATCTTCGCTGTATCCGGCCCAAGATGTTTCTGGTAAATTTCCCCCTGCTGATTGACAATAAAGGTCATGACTCCTGATTTTCCCCAGTTTGAGGGAAAAGCGACCAGGGCGAAGCCCCCAACCATGTTACCGTTGATAATATAGTTGTATTTTCCTCCCGGCGCGTTTTTTCCCTGCCTTGTTATTATCTTGAAATAGTAGCCGTGAAAAGGTGCCGGCGCCTCTCCCCTAAAGGCGGCCCTTCCCTTCTTGTATCCCTCATGCCAGGCTCGTGCCACGAGCTCACCCAGGGGGCTTACCTCTTCTCCCGGCGCGTGTCTCCAGAAGAGGCCGTTTCTCTTCCCGGGATCGCTCCGGAGTTTCTGCGCGTATGCAAATATCCCGTCGCCATCCCAGTCTTTAAGCGTGTACTCGCGTTGCGCCTTCACATAGGCGCGGCTGACCAGTATGGCAGTGAGTTCGTTTTCCCCGATCCGGCGGTTCAGTATCTCTTCTTTACCTGCTTCTGCGTCAAAGAACCATTGATTATCTTTTTTTACAATGGGAATAGGAAATGGCCAGTTCTCGTTTCCTATGTGAAGGATCACTTTTGAATCGCCGTCTTTCACAAGGCTGGTTTTTTCAGTCAGGTGTTTGGCAAGCTCTTCAAATTCTGCGGCATCCTGCACCCTGTCACCGGAGCGAAGGCCTTTTCCGGAGGGCCCGAAGATCTGATCGAGTGCGGCTTTGTCTTTTGTCTTGACGGCATCAGCAAGACTTTTCAAGGCGTCTTCGGGAGAGGAAAAGAGCCTCTGCAATGGCGCCCCGACAACCGGTATAGTCCAGGCAATAACAAACACCGCAGTTAACAAAAGCACAGCGATGAAAGCCAATCCCCCCGATGGGCGACATGCGGGTTTCTTCTCTATTGTACCCATAGTTTCCTTCCTTTCCATATTCATTGATTACCTGTTGCCAAAAAACATTTAACACAAACCTGCCTTTGCTACCGGCCTGGTCTGCCCCCGGAGGAACTCTTGCCCACGGGAGCACTCCCTTGGCTCGCAGGGGCGGCGGATGGTCGCGTTACATTACTGCTCTGACGGCTGGACTGGCCGCGGAGGCTCTGCGACCTTGCCTCGTTGCCTCCCCTGTAACCGCCAAATGCAACTGACGGCGTCTTGGGAGGCTGCATGCTTCCGCCGGCAGGACGGGGCTGCGAGGAGCCGCTACTGATACCAGGAGCCGGCATGGACGGCTGTCGGTTGATACCGGCAGCCGGTGGCGCCTGCCGTTGGTTGATTGTACCGAGGCTCTGCCTGCCGCGATTGCTGAACGAATTGGTGTCGCCCCTGGGACCGAAAATTACTCCCGGGAGCGTTGTCGGTGTTGTCTCTCTTCCCCTGGCTTCAGGCGTGTGTGCAAACCCGCCTGTGCTAATGCGGCCGGATTGTGATGTCCGGAACTTTTCAGGGTCGCCATGTGACATGTCATGCCTCCATGTCTGATTTATGAAAGGCCTGCTTCTGTTGATATAAACATTCGGCACGTGGATATAAGGCCTGGCTTGATTGACCCAGCCCGGCCGATTCCAGCCATGATAGATTACGTGGCGCTGGCGCCAGTCAAAGTCCATGCTCAACCAGCCCCCGATAGCCAGACCAGAACCGTAGGCGATGAAGGGCGGCGAACCAGGAACCCGACTGTTGGCATATACAGCGGAAGCATCATACTGGGGAACGTACATATACTCTGGTTGAGCCGGGATGACCTCGATGTTGTCCCCGTCCATAATGACTTGCTGTTTATCGTTACTCTCCAGATTGCCGGCGTCTCTGGCCTGCCGCCTGAGCCGTTGGATCGATCTTGTCACATCTTCCGGCTGGTTGAGAAAGGCATCTCCGATATAGGCAGTCCTGTCCAAATTTCCGGCCATCATTTTAAGAATGTCCGGATAGTAGGCAATTGCCTTGACAGATTCATCCCAACTCTGTCCGTCAATGCCTGATACAGTCCCGCCTCTTTTCAACCATGCGTCCGCGTCGGCAATTTCCGCCGGATACGTCGAGGCCGGCAACATCACGGCCAGCAGAGGGTCCGGATAGAGGGCGATGGGTGCGAGGATATTATCAAGCTCCTGATCAGAAAATGCGTATTCGGGTGACGATCCAGCGCCTTCAGCCTGCGCCAGGAAAGCGCCAAAGAAAAGAATAAAATAAATTACTGTGCGTACTGTTTTTTTCATACTGTCTGATGAGGATAAAGTTATGTAAGATTATAGCTATCTAAAAAAAAAGTCAACCAGCATCATCATAAATTTATTAATGCGCTTCTATGCTTTTTGAAAGAATTAAAAAAGGGTAATGTATGAGATAAAAGAAGTTTAAGATTGAGGGTGGGAGACAGCGTACAGGATAGTACTGAAACAATAAATGAATTAACAACAATGTTAGCAACAGATTAGCAGAGCAAAAATGAAGGGGTTAAACATTTTGCCTAACCCCTTGATTTTTCTGGTGAGCCCTGTCGGGATCGAACCGACAACCTACTGATTAAGAGTCAGTTGCTCTACCTGCTGAGCTAAGGGCCCACACATTTTTTTCAAAAATTCACTAATGATCCAATAATCTGGCGCGCCCGGTACGACTTGAACGTACGACCAACAGATTCGAAGTCTGCGACTCTATCCATCTGAGCTACGGGCGCTTTTCTTATCTCAACGATCTTATTAAAAATGGGGTGAGTGAAGGGAATCGAACCCTCGACCTCCGGGGCCACAACCCGGCACTCTAACCACCTGAGCTACACCCACCATTTATCTCTGGCACGCCTGCGGGGATTCGAACCCAGGACCTACGGATTAGAAGTCCGTTGCTCTATCCAGCTGAGCTACAGGCGCATAATACAGGCATCTCTAAACCGTATAAGGTTGAAGCTAATAACCCCTTTGAAAAATTTTGTCAAGCTAAATGCTGTCAATAAGCACAGAACAAAATGCAAGTTTTTATCATCTCACATATCCGGCAATACCATCAAAACGATAACCCTTTTTGCTGACGGCTTCTCCGTTCGGATCAGTCGAATAAAAGTGACGGCCCGTAGACGGATTATACCAGCGATACAGTTCCTTCGTATTTGTCAGCCTGGAAGTTGCTATGTTTCCGATTACTCCTTCATATACATAACTCTTCAGGGGTCTTCCTTCTTCGTGCAGGTCGTAAGAGTAGAAGTGGTCATTTCTTTCGGCATTATACCATCTATGAAAAGGCGTTGTTCCGGGCGCTCCCTGGCTGAACAGCCTGTATGCGATGCCTTGTTTTTTATATGCTTTAGCGTGAATAATATTTGCTTCTGCCTCAGGATTTGCCGTATACAAATAATCGTTTCCTGCCACATAGCGATAAACATCCACAACCCGCGCCATTTTATTGTCTGCTGATACTTCAAGGGATACCTCAATGATCACTTTCCCGCCATTGGAATTGAAGATTATATTTTCATCATAAAAGCCCGGACTCAGCTGTTTAGTACTTGCCATGATATTCACATAATCTATTTCCTTTGTAGTATCACCTGAATCCGGAAATATGCTTATCAAGCCCGGGGTTTCCTTCTTCACGTCCATGCTGTGAACTCTCACGCCCTCAACAACCAGATGAGAACCTTTGTTGATGATGGAAAGGATGTGCTGGCCATGCGGAAGGCCTTCGGCAACGAGGCACTCATTCGTTTCTTTCTGCTCTTCACGACAATCAGGCTCGATTGCATGTTTGTCGTCTACGTGGAAGACTACGCTTTCCTCATCATTTTCCATCGATAAAAATACAGTTATCCCCGATCCCCAAAAACGATATCGTATGGCACTGGACGGCGCCGCGCTTGAGGGAAGCCCATTATTTTCAGTCCATTTGCCGGTCATATCTACACTTTCTTTCAAATGAGATGGCGGCAGATAAACTCCGGTTCCCTTGATGTCTCCGTTAAAGAATGAACTATATCTGCCGGCTTCAGGGGATGTACCGTTGGCACTGTTTTTAACGGATACTTGCCATCGCAGTATTTCCTGTCCTTTGTTTGAAACTTTAATCTTCCTGGTTGCATATTCCCCCGGCTTCACGGCTCCAAAATCGATCCTCACAGGATCCACATCAATCTTAGGTTCTGCATCTCGGGAAGCCAGTTCAAATCTTATAAAAACGGTCCTTGTTCCTCCATTCGACGCAAATTTCAACGCCTCTCTGTAAGTGCCGAATGGCAGACTTTTGCGATAAATGTTGATACCGTTGTTAGCTTCAAGACTCAGTTGGATCAGATTTTTCCCGTCCGTCTCGGCGCCATTTGAGTTCAGAGTCTTTTTTAGAAAACTGACGTGAACCTGGAGGTTTTCTATGCCATTTTTCAAGACACCCGATAATTTTCTCTCATCCAGAAAGGACCACCCCTCCGACCCGTCTGCATGCCAGTTCAACGAACCCGAACCGACATTTTTCAAAACAAAAGTGCCCTTGACACCTTCATCCGGTCCAATGACGCCAAGATCTATTTCTCTCGGCGAGATATTTAGGACGGGGCTTTGCGCATTCGTCATTCCCTGATCAGAAGTCACCTTCTTTTTAGTCTCTATGTCCGACAAATTGTCAAGAGCCCACACCCCGGATGAATTGATAAGCACGAGAGTCAGAATAATCAGCAAAGGCAAGCGACGGACCATGAAAAACTCCATTTGAAAATATGCTGCTTTCTAACCCAAAGATTGGGAGAACGCAACGGTTTTTAACAATGAAATGTCTTGACACCTTTTTGATATCCGATATATCTTGCCAACATGTATGACTTCCCTGAAGTCTTATCATCTAACGGGGGCATTCCATTCTAAAATATGATCGCGAACGACCGGAAATACTGGATAGCATTGAAATCTATCGATGGAGTAGGATGTGTCGGCTTCAAAAATCTTGTTGATGCCTTCGGTCATCCAAAAAAAGTATTCAGTGCATCTCGTGAGACCCTGACGGCCGTTCCGGGAATCGGCCCCAAGACAGCCGCAAATGTTAAAGACTTCAATGGCTGGCATAAAACAGAAGAAGAACTTGAGCTGCTCAAAAAATATGATACCCGCCTAATTACGTATCAGGATTCTTTATATCCAAGAAGCCTCTTAAATATCTATGATTTTCCACCCTTTCTATACACTAAAGGGCTTTTGAAAGAAGATGACGTTAATATCGCTGTCGTCGGTTCCAGGATGGCGAGCACGTATGGTAAATTTTCCACACAACGGCTCTGCCGCGAACTTGCCATAAACGGCATAACAGTTGTGAGCGGCATGGCCAGGGGAATCGACTCGGCCGCACATAAAGGCGCCCTCACAGGCAGGGGCAGAACCATTGCCGTCTTGGGATGCGGCCTCGATACTGTCTATCCTCCCGAAAATCAAGATCTCTATGAGGAGATTGTTTCCAAAGGCGCCGTCATAACCGAATATCCATTCGGTACGCCGCCCTCCGCGTCAAATTTCCCGGCAAGAAATAGAATTATCAGCGGTATTTCTCTGGGGGTAGTTGTTGTTGAAGCCAATGAAAAGAGCGGATCTCTTATTACGGCAAAACTGGCCTTGGAACAGGGACGGGAGGTGTTCGCCGTACCGGGAAGCATCGATTCCGCAGGATCCCGGGGAACGCATAAATTAATCAAACAGGGGGCAAAACTCATAGAAAATGTCTATGATATTCTGGATGAGATCCTCCCGCAGGTGGAAATGCGTTCTAAAAATGTTCCCCCAGAAGAAAGAATATTGACGCAAGATAGCGGCGAAGAGAAAAGACCTGCACAAAGAACAGTCACCAATAGATTAACCGATACGGAAGAGTCTATTTTGAAAAGTATGTCCTCAAAAGCCTTAGATATTGACAGTATAATCACTTCCACCGGGTTAAAACCAAACGAAGTGTTAAATATTTTGTTGACTCTGGAGCTAAGAGGGATTATCAAGCAACTCCCTGGAAAAAAGTTTATGGTTAAGGAGTAGTCATGCCGCATTCCCTCATCATTGTTGAATCGCCTACAAAGGTAAAAACTATTAGAAAGTACCTTGGCTCGAATTATGAAGTCCATGCCTCAATGGGACACATTAAAGACCTCCCCAAGAGCAAGCTCGGTATAGATCCAGAAAAACATTTTGAGACTGTATTGAACGTCATTGAGTCCAAGAAAAAGGTCGTTGCCATTCTAAAGAAAGCGGCAAAGAACGCAGAGCACATCTACCTGGCGCCTGACCCGGACAGGGAAGGCGAAGCTATAGCCTGGCACATTGCCGAAGAGATAGGGATGAAGAACAAGGACATCCACAGAATTCTTTTTAATGATCTCACGAAAAAGACCGTCCTGGAAGCAATGAACAACCCCTTGGAACTGGACGTAAACAAGTACGAAGCTCAACAGACACGGCGCATCCTCGACCGGCTCGTAGGATACAAAATCAGTCCTATCCTGTGGGATAAGGTAAAACGCGGTTTGAGCGCCGGCCGCGTGCAGTCTGTTGCCGTAAGAATTATCTGCGACAGGGAAGAAAAAATACGCAAATTTGTCTCACAAGAATACTGGCACATCACGGCACAACTGGAAGGGGAAAATCCTCCTCCGTTTGACGCCCGCCTTACTAAAGTCGAAGGCAAGAAGGCAAATATAGCGAACGAATCCCAATCGTCAGAAATTTTAGAGTACCTGAAAGCAGTTCCCTTTATTGTTGCAAAGCAGGAAAAAAAAGAAATAAAGAGGTCTCCCCTGCCCCCCTTTACTACGAGCAAACTGCAGCAGGAATCCTCGCGATGGCTTCGTTTCTCTGCAAAAAAAACCATGAGCATTGCCCAGAAGCTCTATGAAGGGATAGAATTAGGTGCAGAAGGTCCCGTCGGGTTGATTACGTACATGAGAACCGATTCTGTCCGCACTGCTGAAGAAGCGATCGGAGACGTAAGAAAATACATAGAGGAAAATTATGATCCCGCTTTCCTTCCTCCCAAGCCAAGGACATTCAAGAATTCTGCAACAGCCCAGGACGCCCATGAAGCGATACGACCATCGTCCATGGCCTATAGACCCCAGGATATAAAGACATACTTGAGCAATGATGAATTTCGCCTCTACCAGCTCATATGGAACCGCTTTACGGCAAGCCAGATGAATCCCGCTGTTCTTGATCAAACTACAATTGATACGGAAGCAGGGAAATACCTATTCCGCGCGCAGGGATCAGTAATGAAATTTCCCGGATATACGATCGTTTACACAGAAGGCAAGGAAAACGGAGAAGATGACGATGAATTCAGCAAGACCCTCCCCGACGTTTCCGTAGGCGAAACCCTCAAACTTATTTCTTTGAAACCGGAGCAGAAATTTACTCAACCGCCGCCGCGATTTACAGAAGCCTCATTGGTGAGAGAACTGGAAGAAAACGGTATTGGCAGGCCGAGCACCTATGCAAACATTCTGAGCACGATCCAGGACAGAGAGTATGCGCGTCTGGAAAAAGGAAGGTTTATCCCGACAGAGCTGGGAATGCTGGTTACAGAATTGCTGGTGAAAAATTTCCCCCAGATACTGGATGTTGAATTCACGGCATCTCTGGAAAATAAGTTGGATCTGATCGAAGAAGGAAAGGCCCAGAAGTTCGACACATTGAATGATTTCTATTCCTCTTTTGAAAAAGAGCTCAAGAATGCCGAGCTGCATATGAGAAATATCAAAAAGGAAGAAACACCCACGGATATTATATGCGATAAGTGTGAAAGCCCGATGATTATAAAATGGGGAAAGAGGGGCAAGTTTATCGCCTGTTCCAACTACCCAACCTGCAAGAATACAATGAATATCCCCGATGGCAACCAGGAAAACGCAAGCCCCGGTGAGACACCGCCCACTGATACGATATGCGGTCACTGCGGTAAAGGCATGGTTATAAAAGAGGGCAGGTTTGGAAAGTTTTTGGGTTGTTCCGGATATCCTGAATGTAAAAATACCATGCCCGTCAACCTCGGTATAGAGTGTCCGGAAAAGGAATGCACGGGGAAGCTCTGCGAAAAAAGGACAAAGAAAGGAAAAGTATTTTTTAGTTGCACCAGCTATCCTTCCTGTACATTTGCCATATGGGATAGACCCGTGTCAGAGCCATGTCCCCAGTGCGGCGCACCGTTTCTCGTCGAAAAGCGCTCTTCACGAGGAGGCAGTCATAAGGCATGCCGTGCCGCGGATTGCCGATACAAAGCCCCCCTGCAATAGAATGACCCCTGACAGACCCATCATTGTTATAGGCGGCGGCCTTGCCGGCTGTGAGGCAGCGTGGCAGTTACTGACAAGGGGGCGCCCGGTTGTCATCTATGAAATGAAGCCGGAGGTATTTTCCCCCGCCCATAAATCACCCAACCTGGCAGAATTGGTATGCAGCAATTCACTTCGGTCTAACATGCCGGGGAACGCCGTGGGTCTCCTTAAGGAAGAGATGCGTATCATGGACTCTCTCATCATAGAGGCGGCTGATAGAACGGCAGTTCCTGCAGGCAAGGCCCTCGCCGTGGACAGGGCGCGTTTTTCCACGTATGTGGAAGAGAAGCTCCTTTCGCAGGAAAGGCTTACCATCATCAGGAAGGAATTGCGGGAAATACCCGATGACCATATGGTCGTTATCGCAACAGGTCCTCTCACATCTCATGCCCTGGCCAGGAGCATTGCAGAACTTACCAGCAGCGACTACCTTTACTTCTACGACGCCATCTCCCCGATCATTGACGGGGACTCCATAGATTACACAAAGGTTTTCCGGGCATCAAGATATGGCGGCGGAGAAGGTGATTATCTGAATTGTCCTATGGAAAGGGCAGAATATGAGCAGTTCTGGCAGGCATTGATAGAAGGCGAAGAGGTCCCCCTGAAACCGTTTGAAGAATTGAAATTCTTTAGTGGGTGTCTCCCCATTGAAATTCTTGCCCGAAGCGGAAAACATACCCTGACGTTCGGGCCGATGAAGCCGGTGGGACTGTTAGACCCAAAGACGGGCAAGCAGCCATTTGCGGTGGTACAATTGCGGCAGGAGGATGAGGGCGGCAGGCTCTTCAATATGGTGGGATTTCAGACAAAGCTTACCTGGCCTGAACAGCGTCGCATTTTGAGAATGATTCCGGGGCTGGAAAATGCAGAGTTTGCAAGATACGGGAGTATCCACCGCAATACGTTTATCAACTCACCGGCGCTCCTCGGAGATACTCTTCAATTGCGAACGAAGGACAATGTCTTTTTCGCCGGTCAGATAACAGGGGCGGAAGGATACGTTGAATCTTCGGCAATCGGTCTTTTGGCCGGACTGAGCGCTTTCTCTCGTCTTTGCGGCCGGGTGATGACGCCGCCACCCGCAACAACGGCGCTGGGCGCTATGCTGCACTATATAATTCATGCAGATAAAAAAAATTTTCAGCCCATGAATATCAATTTCGGCATATTCCCGCCCCTGGGAGAGAAAGTACCAAAAAAAGACAGAGGTCAGTATTATGCGGAGCGTTCCCTCAAAGCTCTGAGAGATTGGAAAGAAAAACAGGATTTAGATTTTAGTTCATTTTCTATAGCGGTGGGAGATACGGCGTGACATAGGGGACGGGGGGAAAGGCGCGTCAACCATCTCTATCGCTGTGACTAAGCCTTTGCATCGAAGTAATATTGTTTGATCCGCGATATATACGTCCTTGTTTCCCTGGGTAATTTTCCCGGATTCCTCTCCACCTTTCCCATACCCCAGTTATATGCGGCAAGCGCGCGATCGACATTGCCATCGTATCGATCGAGCAGGCCTTTCAAATAGCGCGTCCTTCCGTGATATTCTCGTAAGAGTCATAAGGATCCTTGACGCCGAGGTCTCTGGCTGTTTCGGGCATGAGCTGCATAAGCCCCATGGCTCCTTTGGGTGATGTGCTGTTCCGATTGAAATTGCTTTCCGCCTTTATGACTCCCCTTATCAAATCAGGATCAACGCTGAACCTCTCTGCAGCATTGCTAATTATGTCATCAATATTGTCTTTTAGGGGACTGTCGTCATTTTTTTGCGGCTCATGCCGTATTTTTGACGCTGATGAGTCTGGCAGATACCCGCTGATATTAGACTTCATGAATCCCTGAAACAGTCCGACCAGGCCACTATCATGCTTATCACCTGAAACTACGCGAAACAACCTCTCGTTCATCTGCATTCTCATCGTAAATAATAGCGTCTGAATCTGTTCTTTGTCCAGGGTGGGCGCCACAGACATAGCATCTTTCAGGACAGCCTCAAAGGCGTTGTTTTTGCGGACTGTTTCATCCAGCATCCGCGCTTTGTAGGATTGAATTTCCCTGGAATATAAAGGTTCCGTTTCTGTGTTATTTCTTATAGGAATAGCCATAGTTAACCCCGGACTGCAAGTTATGTCCATATTCCTCACAAAACATGTGCCAACTTTATTTGTTTATGGTACCTTTAATCTCCGTGGCCGATAAAATACGCTTGACAAAATAGCAATTTTATCCGACAGTTGCGACACACTTATAGAACTTTGTCGTCGGATTTCATTGAAGTTATTTCACTTACATGTTGAAAAGATGAAAGGAATTCATAGTGAACTTGAGTGAGCAACTAACATCCCAGGCACCAAACGGTGAATTATTTCCCCTTCCCGGGGAGGCTGACTATGTTTCGGAATTCAAGCGTCTGCAAGAGATCGTGCGTGAACAAAGGGCCCTGGAGCGTGAAATCGTCGTTGTCATGGGCCTGGGATTTGTGGGCGCCGTCATGGCAGGCGTCGTCGCCGATACGGTTGACCGGACTACGGGGAAACCAAAAAAGTTTGTCATCGGAATGCAGAGACCCTCTACGCGTTCTTACTGGAAGATCCCCTATATCAACAGGGGCATTGCGCCCGTCGAATCGGAAGATCCGGAGGTCGCGCCCCTGATCAGTCGCTGCGTTAACGAGAAAAAGACTCTCATTGCTACTTATACCTACGATGTCCTTTCCCTTGCCGACTGCGTTGTTGTGGATGTCCAGTGTGATTATAACAAAGAAACCCTGGGCAACGTGAGGAGGGGGGAGGCGGATATCGCCGCCTTCGAAGACAGTATAAGAATCATCGGCGAAAGGATTAAGCCGGAATGCATGATTCTGATTGAGACAACGGTTCCACCGGGAACGACGGAATATATAGCTTACCCAATAGTAAAGAAGGCCTTTGAGAAACGCGGCATGGCTGACCGGGAGCCTCTCTTGGCCCATTCCTTTGAAAGGGTTATGCCGGGACGCCAGTATGTTTCTTCAATCCGCGATTTCTGGCGCGTCGCGAGCGGCATCAATGAAGAGTCACGGAAGCGCGTCATAGCGTTCCTCTCTGATATTATTAACGTGGGAAAATACCCTCTTACGATTCTGGACCGCCCCATCGAAAGCGAAACCTGCAAGATCGTGGAGAATTCTTATCGGGCCACCTTGCTTGCTTATCTCCATGAATGGAGTCTTTTTGCGGAGCGCAACGGGGTTGATTTGATCAAAGTATTGGAAGCCATCAGGGTCCGTCCGACGCATTCCAACATAATTTTCCCCGGCCCCGGCATCGGAGGCTATTGTCTTCCGAAGGACGGCGGATTAGGGGTCTGGGCTTATCATACCTTGATGGGGTTTGAAGACGACATCTTTAAAATTACGCCCATGGCTATCGATATAAATGATACCCGCCCCCTTCACGCAGTGCAACTGGTGCGTGACGCGCTCAGGAACATGGGAAAGATTGTAGCCGCTTGCAGAATTGCCGTTCTCGGAGTGTCTTACCGGGAAGATGTGGGCGATACCCGCTACAGCGGCTCGGAGATCCTGGTTCGCAAGCTCTCTGAGATGGGGGCAGATGTCGTCGTACATGATCCCTATGTGAAGCACTGGTGGGAATTTGAAAAGCAGGAAAGCTATCCGGCGCCCGGCCATTCAAGGGCGCGGTTCTTCCGAAATCAGGAGAAGCTCGCTGAACTTCGTGTCAACAAGGATATTTCGGAGACTCTGGGAAGGGCTGACGCCGTTGTGCTCGCAGTGCGTCATGAGATGTACCTGCAACTGACACCGGAGAGAGTCGTAGAAATGACGGGGCGGCCTGTTGCCGTTATCGACTGCTTTGGCATATTGGATGATGCAAAGATCAGGCGCTTCTTTGAGCTTGGCTGTGAAGTGAAGGGATTGGGCCGCGGCCACGTGAAGAGGATAAAGGATGAGGTACGAAAAGCGCAGGCATGAACACAAAGAAAAAGGGGTTGTCATACCGGCAAACCCCTTGATTTATTTTGGTAGCGGGGGATGGATTTGAACCATCGACCTTTGGGTTATGAGCCCAACGAGCTACCAGACTGCTCCACCCCGCGTCATTTCAATTCTTCACAAATGAGTGCGACTTTGTAAACTAACACCTGTACTTTGTCAAGGTATTTTTCGTGTTTCTCCTCGCTTACACGGGAGTTCTATCGAAAAGACAGATCCTTTACCCTCCTCGCTTTTCACGGAGATAATCCCGCCGGCTCTTCTTACAATCTCATGAGAAATATAGAGACCCAATCCCGTCCCCTTACCGACT
>Ga0209777_10003486_pt1 | contig 19447 bp, 12 predicted proteins | sample FrelakmetHBP12HB_FD_187147 | JGI IMG/M metagenome (GOLD analysis project Ga0209777, IMG submission 187147) | Freshwater lake sediment microbial communities from the University of Notre Dame, USA, for methane emissions studies -HBP12 HB (SPAdes)... | ecosystem: Environmental > Aquatic >...
CAGTGAATATGCTTCATCAATAAACAGAACTCCATCGCTGGCTTCATCAATTTTTGCTTTTGTCTTTATGGCTGTTTGTCCTATGAATCCTGCTACCAGCGCTTCGCGTTCGCATTCCACAATATGGCCTTTTTCAAGCAAACCGAGTGCTTTATATATTTTTCCAATGATACGTGCCACAGTAGTTTTTCCTGTGCCGGGATTCCCTACAAATACACTGTGTAGAGAAAATTTATTCAGCACGTCACGTCCTGTTTCCCTGTAATAAGTCACCAGTTTGATCAGTTCATCAATTTCATCTTTTATATTTTTAATACCCACCAGTTTATTCAGTTCAGCCATAGCATCCCTCAGCGCTGCTTCATCCACAGCCAGATCAAGATGTTTACCCTTTTTAGATTTGAATATTTTTTCTACGTCTTCCGCTTCAATGGTAGAAAGCATTTCGTTTGAAAGGTTCTGCACGTCCGGGTGACACATGAGTCGTAATCCAAGATTTATTTTTGCTTCATCCACGATGGAATAAGCATAACGGGCATTACCAAAGGTTCTGTCTCGGTCGCGATAGACATCCACCAGCGCTTTTTTAACAATTACTTTAGAAGCATCAGAAAAAATGATGCTTCGTTTTTCAGCAGCCAGCATGGCAATACTGTATAATTCTTCAGGCAGATAATCATCAAAATGGAAATAGTAATTGAAGCGCGATTTTATACCTGGATTTGAATCAAGAAAAATTTCCATCTCTTTGGGATAGCCTGCAACCATAATAGCTATATCGCCTTTACCATCGCTCATTTCCCTTAAAATTATTTCCACTACTTCCTTCCCGAAATCTTTTGAATCATCATTTTCACGGGCAAGTGAATAGGCTTCGTCAATAAATAGAATTCCGCCGCGGGCTTCCTCAATATGCTGTTTTACCTTCGGTGCAGTCTGTCCGATAAATTCTCCAACTAAATCATTACGGTCCACTTCAAGTACGTGTCCCTTGCTCAGCAAGCCCATATGCTTATAAATTTTCCCGAGCATCTTCACAACGGTAGTCTTACCTGTACCCGGGTTTCCAGTGAACACACTGTGCAGGCTCATCTTTTCACTATCTTCAAATCCTTTCTCTTTGCGAAGTTTGATGAAATTAAGATAGCTTACATGATCCTTTATCTTTTTCTTGATCTCTTCAAGTCCGATGAGCTCATCAATTTTTTTCATCACTTCTTCCAGCGATTCTTTTTCCGGTTCAGTGGAAGTAGTTTTTTGAAGCAGTGTGGTCATATCACTGGTAGTGAAAATCTCTATATCGCCTTCTACAGACTCAGTGCCTGATTCAAAAGGTGCCACTGCAATAAGCGTATCCATGAAAACCATTTCCACCGAGTATTTATCATCTTTCCATGATCCGCCGGAATTGCTTCCCCAGCCTTCTTCCACAGAAATGATCATGTCTTTCTGATTCTTTTCAATGTATTTAATATGCGACACCTGCCCTTTTAACTGACCGGCATCATCATAAAAATTAAAAAATAATTCGCAGAACCAATCGGCACTGGTCTTGTTCTTCAAAGAAAATTCCACCCACAGATATTTTGTTTCTGCACGGTTTATTTTTTTCAGATAAACTCTTTTATCTTTCTCAATACCGTCAAATCCTGCAGTGTACATACGAAGCGAGGATATGTCAAAATATGGATTGTTATCAACAGTTACAGTTCCTACATCTTCAATATGGAATTTCTGTGAACCCACCAACACATCGTCAATATAGGCTTCCCAGATGTAATCACCTTTTTTCCAGAAAGTGCCCGGTGTTTCATTTCCCCAGCCTTCGCGCACATACACGATGTTTTCGTCCATTTTCACGGTGCGTTTGGAATCGAGGTTGCAAAGTTCCGTGCGTTTATCTCCGTCCAGCGAAATGGCTTTGATATTAAATGAAGTTTCCCAGTCCATTTCATCAAATAACTTGTTGTAGAATGACAACTCACCATAGATATAGGTGGTTTCCATCTTATCATATACCGTGCGATATTTCTTAGTGGCATTGGCCATCCATTCATCGGAGGCATACACACGCACTTCTTTAAACTTATAACGTGCTGCGCCTATTAATTCTGGTTTATCCATAGCATCACTCATGAGACTGGTTTATTATTTTGGGATGACAAACCTACGGAGTTTTCGCAAAATACACAATAGGAGAAGGGAGGAATTTAGGAAATAGGATTTAAGATTTAGGATTTTTTTCTGTTCCCTATACCTTATACCTTTATACCTTTTTACTGTTCACTTTTAATGGCGTGCCCCTTCGGGTCGGGCTGTTCAGGGGTGCGCTTCGCTCCCGTGCTTCGCACCAAGCCCTTTCCATCCTTCACGCAAAATTTCATTTCCAAAAAATAAACCCCGCCATGCTATGCCTGGCAGGGGTTTATAAATGCATCGCATCTATTTTATTGAATTATTATTCTATTAGTCCAAATCTTCTCTCCATTCTGCATCTTAATAAAATAAATTCCTTTGCTATATGCAGAAAGATCAATCACCTCGCCCCCCCTGTGCTGCCTTGTCATTGTTTTAAACTTTTTAATGACAATTATATTTCCTATTCCTTTTTGCTATAAACACGGATATAGTCAATATCAAACGAATTTGGCAATGGAGTTGTATTATTAACTTCTCCGGCAATATCACCGCCCAGTGCGTATGTTAAAATTAAATACATTCTCTCTTGTGGAATATCTGTCTCAGATCGGAAAACTTTTTTATCATCAAGATACCATATAATTTCTTTTGGATTCCATTCAATAGCAAAAGTGTGAAAGTCCTTCGAAAAGTCAGGTCCATTAATTGTAATTGTATTTTGTCTGGTTACTCCTTGTTTGTCCCTGAAATGATTAGTCATATGTAATCTATCAGGCTGGCTGCCCATAATCTCATAAACGTCAATTTCGGGAGGCCACCCAGAATATGCCATAAGCCAAAAAGCAGGTAAAAATCCCATGCCATATGGAACTTTTGAACGAATTTCAAAATATCCATATTGTTGTGAAAAACTACCTGATGAATGAAGCATGCCTGATGTTAAATAAAATTGTTTTTGTGAATAATTATAATTGACATCATGCACTATACCCATTACAGTATCTCTTTTTGCCTGAATATGTAAAATCCCATCCTTTATCGTAAAAGCAGAATCAGAAAAATAACATAAATTATCTTGTGAGGATGATTGTCCCCATGGAAATTCAGTTTTCCATATTGTCCTATTTAATACAGTGTCTGAAAATTCTTCGCTAAAAGTTAATTCCCAATCACCTTTGTCAATGGGAGATTCTGTTTTACAATTTGTAAATAAAACCAGACAAAGAAAAAATAATGCAATGAAATATTTATTTACGCTTATAAATTTCATAAATGCTTGTGTTAATCTCAAGTTTTATATAATCTTTAGTCATTTCGCTTTTACAACTTTTATCTCTGATGTAAAATTCATGTTGTTGTTTTTCATCTAAATTAATACAAAAGTACCTGATTAAATAGGCACGTAATCCCCAGTTATAAATCATTTCATAGCATATGGAAACACTTGAATTATTTGGTACAATTTTGCCTATGGCGTAAACATCTTTTAGCATTTCTTTATCCCTTCCAATTTTTCCTGTTTGCATAAATGAAAAAACTAAAGTTCCACAAAATAAAAAAATTGTTATATATGTTATAATTTTAAAAGTTCTGCTTTCAGATTTTATTTTTTGCATCAATACATTTAGGCGGGGAGCCGCTAGGATTCCAGTAGCTATCGCATAAAAAGGTAAAGAAGGAACAAGATAATAACCCGATTGTTTCACGCTGATTAAGATTGGCAAAGAACCTGAAAGGGCTATAGCAAAATAGAAAAATATAAATTTTCTTTCGGTCGAATTTGAAGTTATCTTCACTCTTTTTATTTGGGTTATTACAAAAAGAATTAATAATAAAGCTATAATAGGAACTAATTCGCTTATTAATCTTTCAATAATATAAAATCTGTTGGGAGCTAATTCTCTTCTTCCTTCAACACTTTTTACAATCTGCTGACTAAAGTATTTGGATATAGTATCAAAGGCGTTGTGTTCTATTAGAAATAATAATAATAATATTAAAACAGGTATTAAGAAAACAATTATAGTGTATAAAGTTGTTTTTGAGAATGTGGGTTTTTTGAAAAATAACCAGTAAATAAAAACTGTTACTAAGGGAAATAGTCCAACGGGCCCTTTTGAAAGAAATGCTGCTAAAATTAATACTCCTGCTATTGCGAGACTTAGCAATATTTTTTTATTTGTATCCAGTGCCTTAATGATAAGGTAAATTGCTGCTATATCAAAAATAACCATCGTATTTTCCAGCATATTGTTCGAGTATGACCAAAATACTACTGGAGTAATTATCCAAAAAAGTAATGGTAACCATCCCAATGCTGCTAACTCATTATTTTCCCTGAATAGATGTTTCCATGTTTTAATAATAAAATATCCTGTGATTAATGCAGTAAGAAGACAATAAATTCTTTCCACATACAAGTGATCACCGAAAAGTTTAAAAAAAAGAGATTGTAATCCGAATACTAAAGGTAGTTGGTCATAAAATGGATTATTGATAGTTTTTGAATATTGAAGAGCCCAAAATCCGCCTTCACCTTTTGCAAGGTTTCTTGCAATGGAGCTATTAAGTAAACCGTCTAAAAACATACCATCTTGCAGCAGAGTAGGTAAAACCAATACTGTAAAAACAGAGAATGTAAATAACCAAAATGGAAATTGCTTATTTTTCAAAGTTATATCCTACTCCTATTTTTAAGAAACCGCATGTGTTAGAACCGGAAAATATATTTCCACTTGAATATTCACTTGAAAAACTTGGATTGTCTTTAACAACAGTTTTGCTTATATAATTATAAAATTCAACACCGATACTCATGCTTTGATTAATATAGAATCCTTTGTAAATATTTATATTAAAACCATAGCCTATTTGATTTTTCAGTGAGTGTAACCTGCTTTTAAAGGAAACATCATAAAATTGTTTTGGAAAATACTCCATATTCCTTTCCCATTCGTCTTTTACAAAAGTAAATGCCAAATCATAAATGAAATAGAAGTCAATACGCTTTCGATTTTTGTACGGGTAAAATTGGTACGACAGCATTCCTCCTTTAAAAAAATTTACATTTCTGTTTTTGTCAACCCACCAAACAGGTGCAATTGAAATTAAATGTTTGTTATTTTTGATCACAGCACCAGTGGTAAAAGAAAATCCATCATTGAAAGCTAAATCTAAACTTGGATAATAAGAGATGTTTGCACCAAAAACAATTTTCTTGTTTTCCTTTTTTAGAAGAGAATCTGGTTGTGTATAGCCTGACAGATGGGTTAATAATAATAAGGCAATAAATATAAATCTCAAACTCTTTAAAGTAATTTGATTTTGCATATTAATAAAATGAATATTTAGAATTAATCACATCAAAATTAACCATTTTTATCAAACCCATCAAATATCAGATACATTACTCGCTCGGTAGTTTTATGGGCAAGTATGTGAGCAAGCAGACTACGCCGCACATTGCAACAAAATTTGATTTTCTTCGCTCCCTTTAGGGCGTACGCTGAGTGCGGTTATTGAGCGAAGTCGTAATGAAGTCGAAGTGTGGGGCATATGAAGAAAATCAATAGTAAATCACTTTCTTATTCCAAATTTTCTCTCCGCTTTGTACCTTAATAAAATAAATCCCTTTTGAATAAGCGGAAAGATCAATTACCTCACTCCCTTGCGTTGCTTTTTCTTTTTTATAAATCAATTTACCAAGCATATTGTAAATATAAATGGCAGGTTGCAATGTACCGTAGCTTATGGTAAAGATACCATTGGTGGGATTGGGAAAAACATTAATATTGTTTTCTTCATTAATTATCTCACTCACTCCAGTTTCATTCCCGCAGGTATCTACATAACTCCCTCCTGTCCATTTGGCTAAATAACTAATACTATCCCCATCTATTGTCCAGAAACCACCATTTATATATAGCATATCCTGATAAACTCCTAAACCAATTATTCTATTGTCTATATAACTTCCCAAACCGCACCATTCCATACCATCCCATTTTGCAATATATTTTGCAGGAACACCACCTGCATAACTAAACACACCACCGGCATATAATTCATCATTGTATACTATTAAGTCATGAATCTGACTATCACCGCTTCCTATTCCCGACACCCCACCACCAACATCGCTCCAATTATTACCATCCCATTTTGCGATATTATTTCCAGGATTCCCATCTGCCTTTTTAAAAGCCCCCCCCACATATAATTCATTTTTATATACAGCCATGCAATTTAAACCACCCATGCTGCCATGAATTCCACTTCCAACAGGTTTCCAGTTTGAACCTTCCCATTTATATATATCCTCAACAGAACCGGCGCTATCCCATTTGCCGCAAATAAATAATTCTCCCTTATAAAATGCCATATCCAAAATACAATCTGTAACATAACCATTTACGTTTGGTAAATTAGTCCATGTTGTCCCATCCCATTTTGTAATATAAACGGATTCATTATCAAATGCGCCACTAATATAAAGCTCGTTATTATTTACTAAAAAACTATAAACCACATTTACCCCTGTTCTCACAGAATCCCAGGTTATTCCATTCCATTTTGCTAAATATTTTATCGGCTTATTATCCGCCTTTAAAAATCCGCCTCCTGCATAAATATCACCATTATATTTTGTGATACATGTAACAGGTCCCGGATAAAAACCCGGGCTAAAGGTTGTTTGTGTACAATTCCAGTCGAACCCACAACCTACAGGTGAAAAATTAATTCCGTCCCATGTAGCTATACCTGTTGTAATAATAGAATCATCCGCAAATCTAAATAGACCACCTATATATAATAGATTATTACTGGTATCTGGATATAAACATACGACACCATAATCAAATCCTTTTTTTAAGGCTTGCCAGTGCTGGCTAAATAGTGTAGTACTGAAAAAATTAAATATAACAAGAACAACAATAATAGTTTTACAAAATGGCTTCATGGCATATTATATTAGAATTATTTTAAAATTTCATTTCCTATAATTAAGGACTTCAATAAACCCTGATTAATTCTCAGGGTTTATCAAAATCCATTTTATTAATGATTCAGTTTATAAACATTTTTTTCGTTAAAGTTTAATAATCCTGTTGCTTAAAGTTTTATAACCTGATGTAATTACCATAAGATACATTCCGCGTGAATAATCACGGATATTGATATTTTTTGTAAAAGGCATAGAAGCGTTTGAAATATCAGTATTATATAAAACCTGCCCCATTACATTATATATGGCAATTTTAAACGATCTCATCCCTTCCGCATTTAATTGCAGGGTAACCTGATCCATTGCAGGATTGGGATAAACTGAAAATTCACCGGAAACGGGTTCATTTTCATGTATTCCTGCCTGATCGCCATGCTATGCCTGGCAGGGGTTTATAAATGCATCGCATCTATTTTATTGAATTATTATTCTATTAGTCCAAATCTTCTCTCCATTCTGCATCTTAATAAAATAAATTCCTTTGTTATAACCTGAAAGATCTATCTGCTCGCTTCCTTGTGATGTCTTTTCTTTTACATAAATTAATTTGCCAAGGCTGTTGTAAATATAAATTGCAGGTTGTAATGTGCCGTAGCTTATGGTAAATGCTCCATTGGTGGGGTTGGGATAAACATGCAATGACATATTTATCGTAGCATTTTCGTTTATACCAACAGGCAATGGCTTTCCAAGAACAGGTCGTATCATGAGTGAACCACTATACATTGATTGATACCAAGTACCGGCTGTATTATAAAAAATATTGTTTCCAGAATTTGTGTTAAAATCAAAACCTACATTTAAAAAATCAGCGGTTGTTTGTTTCCATCCAACATAAAACGAACCAGAAACAGGAATAGGATTGTCAAGATAATAACGATAAAAAACATTTAAACTGTCTACGTACTGTGGTTTACATCCTGATTTCTGATAAATTATTGTTTCCGGTGATAAACTGCTCCAAACTGTAAGATAAAAATATTTTTGGCTCGCATCGTTATAAGTACGGTTCCAGAAAAAATCAACAGCACGCAATGAATCAGGAATATTAAGATCAAATTTATAAGCCAGCTTGGAATTGGCTGGTGTAAGACCATATCCGGCTTCAGGACAACCATCATCATATGCATAATAATTATAAAACTTTTGTTTGAACCGTATGGTGTCATTGTAAGGTAAATAATCACCTGGAAGACCATCTCGCACAACATGCACTATATCAAACGAAGCACTATCGCCAGTTGCAGATGGAAAAGTAAATACTCCTAGTTGGGGATGAGCATGTTGAGGACATGTTTGATAACCGTAGGGTATGAATGGTTCAATATTGTAACTGCCACCTGGATATGGAAATACTGATGTTCCTGTTTTATCATAGACATCAAACTTATAACTTGAATTTTTTGTTATATCATTCATGTTACTTATAAGATTATTTATAGAGTCCTTCATTTCTGATGCAGGATTATTCAAATATTGATTCCATGGCATTGCTTGGTAATACTTTAAGAACGAAGGAGCTTTATTAACAAAAACCAAATCGTTAAATATTGAATCTGTGCCGATACGGTTTTTCCCAAGATAAACATAATCAATATTCCACTGATCTACATTTCCTGCCCAGCTAGGGATACTATTATTGGCAAGGCTGGCATAATTCCGAAATCGAAACTGAAAATCTTTTGAAAAATACTTAAGAGAATCGGTTATAGGAATCGTAATAAATTTGAAATATTCTCCGTATGTATTGTGAAAGTTGGTCATTGTTGTTCCACTTGCTCCCCATACTTTATACCATTTTGTATCTGTAGCAGAATAGAATTCCAGTAATAAAGAATCCTCTGCTTCTGGTGCATTGCCTAATCCTTGTGGCTGATAGAAAAAACTAAAATAAACGGAATCATTTACATGCAATGGACCAGGTGATAGTCCAAAAACCGAATCCAAACGTACTTTCACAGAAGTCAGGGTGTCCGCCGGAAAGGCTGTGGCAATGGCCTGTGCATATAATTTCCCATCTTTATCAAGTGCATCAAAAGTAGCAACATTAACACTTGGAGGAAATAAACAATAATCATTATTAATAAACACATTTTTATCTTTCCACAAAGTATCAGCCGGATAAATATTTTCAGATGAAAAATCATCAACAAAAGGGATGCTCCGGTAAATCTCGGTTTTTGACGAGTTATTTGAAATATGTTTTAACATTTTAGGATTACTTATTAATCCTGTGATTACTTCCTGTGCAATTGCTGTAAAAGATATTAAAAATAATAATATGATTAAAAATTGCTTTTTCATTTGAAATTGTATTTATATCATACAAATATACAAAAATTAATTTAACCCAAATTACGCATTTGGAACATCTATACGCAATTTGGGTTAAAAAAATAAAAGAAGATTATTCAAGCATTAATGTTTAATTATTTTATAAGCGCTAGAATAATCCTTCGAAATAACCTGAATAATATAAAAACCGTTTGCATACTGTGATAAATCAATTGTTTTTATTTCGTCCTTCATAAATTCGGTATTAATTAATAATTCACCTGTTATGTCAAACACCCTTAAAGTTTTTTTACTATTTGAATTATCATTCACTTTAATATGAATAATATCACTTGTTGGGTTTGGATAAATAATAATACTATGATTGTTATCAATTTTATGTTCCGTAATCCCAGCATAAATAGGCGTTAATGAAAACCGTGAAATAAATGCATCAGAAATATACGGAGGGCCAGTGGTATTATTAAAGGATCCATCAGTATAATCAACAGTACCGGTAGGATTAACTATAGGAAAAGGAATTGTAGCATTCTCATCAGTTAAAGTAGCTCCAACAACATAAAGTCTGGAAGTATCATAAACGGCAACACCCCAACCGTCTTCTTCAACACTTCCACCAAAGTAAGTTGACCAGAAAAGCTCACCAGATGGTTTAAATACACTAATAAAAGCAGAACAACTACCAGCAGAAGGTTTTGTAGCTTGATAGAACATATTTGTCTGATTTTGAACAGGGAAATTTGCAGTACTCGATACTGAACCTGATATATACAAATATCCAAATTTATCAACAGTTCCTGCACCCTTATTCCAGAATGTAGTACTACCTGAAGTTTCATCAAACGAATTACCGCCAAAATATGTAGCCCAGTTTAATGCAAGTGTAGCAAGGTCAAATTTCAAGATAAAAATATCCCATGATCCGTTATAAGTGCTATCAATATAACAGTTTCCTCCGGGATAATAAAATGGAAAATCAGAACTATGTGTCCGTCCTAGAACATATAATTTTCTTGTGTTATTGTCCACAATAATTTTCTGCCCGTCTTCAAGTTGAGTACTGCTGCCTCCATAATAAGTCGACCATACTACAGAATCATTTGCATTGAACTTAGTGATATAAGCGTCAATTTCTCCACCACCAAAGGTATTGTCTAAAAAGGCACCGGGAGGAGCTACTAATGGAAAGGCTGTATTTCCTGTGTCTACTGCTCCCGTTATGTAAACATTATTCAATAGGTCAACACCTATACTTTGTACTCCACAATAGGCATCTGTTACACCGTATAATGTAGCCCATTTGCGATGTAATAGATGATTAAATTTTATTATTATCCCAGTTCCTTGAAGGCTATCATTATAAGCGCCGGGTAAACTTAATAATGGCGTTTGTGGATTGGCTCGTTCGCCTGTAACATAAAGATTACCTAATCCATCTAATGCCATGTCTGTGCCTTCTTCTGCTTCATTTCCTCCATAATAAGTTGACCAGATTAAATTTGTGCCCGATGTATCCAATTTCATTATGAATATATCCCAAGCACCACCACCAAACGTACTATCAATATATGCACCAGCTGGTGGTGAAACTGCCATTGGTAAATTTGTACTTGATGTTGCTCCTGAAATAAACAGATATCCTGTAGGATCAATTACCAGATTCGATAACCCTTCATCACCATTACCACCAAAATAAGTTGACCATACACGTGAATTATTGCTTTTGAATTTCACATCAACGTTATCTGTATTTCCTGCATTTGTCCCATGATAAACTCCCGCTGTAACCGGAAAATTTGTACTTACTGATGCGCCAGCAACATAAACATCACCATTTGGTGCAATTTTAATATCTTGAAACCAATCATTGTTATTACCCCCATAATAACTACTCCATTCAAGATTCTGAATGGCTGTTGTCGATGCAATGCTATGCCCCTTATCTACCCTGACAACAATAGGCAATTGTTGATTATACCAACCGGGAAAACGGAGTGTAACAGTACTATCGTTTAGCATAAGCCATTGGCAATTGACATAATTAATATTTGAAAGACTGTCAATATTAAATGCAGCCGGAGCCTGATAAACTATATTTCCCAAAGGAGAATAAATACATAATTTTCCGCCAGAAATTATTTTCACTGAATCAGCCCCTGTATATCGCACTTTGAATAAATCAAGATTAAATCCGGGACGAAGAATATAGGTCATGGCTAATCCGCTGTTAATGCCGGAGTAAATTAAATCCACATGCGGATAAAGTGAACTGTAATTCAGTCGCTGACTTTCAGGAACATTAACAATACCGGCAGGACAATGGGCAAGAAAATAATTGGTATACCAAGGATATCTTTTCTGAGCGACAGGGTAATTATTGATATTAGCGCCGAGATGTTTTACATTGATACGCACAAGAGTGTCGGGGGTTGATGTAATAGTATCAATCCTGGCAAATACATAATATAATGTGCTGTCAGAAAAATATGTTGCAGGATATGTATTGGGAACATAATATTTAATATCCGGTCGTAAACTGTCATTGGTAGCTATAAGCTGTCCGTTGTTTTTTATGAAAGCAAAACTGTTTGGAACTTCAGCAGTATCCGTCGGAAATGTAAAATCATCGGGATTATTGCCGAATGTCAAAGGCCCGTATTGCGAAAGGGAACCATCAGTGCCTACAGTTCCGCCGAAAGGGGAATACGTAAAAGAGCCAAAACCCAGGTCTTTCCATTTTGTTCCGTCCCAGCCTATAATGCGGGGTCCCGGGTACATATTGGCTATGCAACTGTAAAGGTCATATCCTAAAGTCGCTATAACATTGGATGTTCCGGTGTTTCGATCTAAATTAAAATATTCGCAGGTGGAAATATAATTGAAAGTGGGATCGGTGGCAGCGCCATACGTTTGCCCCGTATTAAAATATTCCGCCGTAAAAGCATCGGTTGAATCTGTAGGAGCGGAAATACCTAAAGGCTGGTAATTATTGCCTTTGCCTATAGGAAATGTAAATGCAGAGTTCCCGATTTTTTTAACAGAACCCTTTACAAAAGAACTATCGTTCGCACCCACAGCCGTAGCATGATTTTTAAAAGTTAAAATATTGGTGGCAGAAGTAATTATATAACCTTTGGTAAACGTAAAGGTTCCACTGACTGACGCAGGGGATAATAATGTAATAGTTGCCAGTGTCAGGGCTTTGTTTAGCTGGAAATTTTTAAAACGCAGAGTATCGGAACTTGAAAGATTTTGGTTTGCATTGCCTGATAAAATAATAGTTGCAGTGCTTGAACCATAATCTACCGTTCCGCTTAAATCCAAATCTCCTAAAACTGAAAAGCCTGTTCCGTAATTACGAAGTATCGAACCTGATTTTATATTAAGAGCCCCATCAACAACCACAGGGGAACTATAAGTATTACTGTTTAAAAATGAAACATTATTTGACCCATTACCACCTACATATAAACTACCTTTAATTGTGGGGGCTGAAACATATCCGGTGAAAGAAGAATAAGTACCGGTAATCCATATAGAGCCTGTATTATTTTCTATGGTAAGATTTGGGTAATACATATTATTTGTAGAAGAAAGCGTAGGGCTGTCACCGCCGGTTTTGCGTATTATCCAGTTGGCGGTTGCAGGAATAGTACTGATACCGCCACTATAAGAATCCCGCCAATTATCCGATGAAGTGCTTCGGGTTCGCAAAAGTGTTCCGCTTGTTCCCATTTTCCATGTCGAACTCGTATTCCATACAATGGAATTTGGCCCCAAATCTTCAAAGGTTCCGTTTATTATTAAATCGGTTCCTGCTCCATTATTAATATGCATTGTCGATCCTGAAACATCGATGTAAGTCAAAGTACCGTTAACAATTACCTGATCAATGGTGTCAGTGGCTGTAAAATAAACCTGATGTCCGCTTTGAATAGTAATTGTGTTAGCGGTATATTTTGGACTTACATTCGCTGCATACCAGTTAACGGAATCCAGCGAAGCCTCCCATGTGGTAAGATCATTCCAGTTACCGCTTTGTACAGAGCGGAAATAACCTATGGTCTGAGAAGAAGAAGCCGTAATGGAAATATTATCAATGGCAGCGCCGGAGCTATTGCCCGATTGAGTTCCACGCCACGAAGCCCAGCGCAACTGAACCACCGCATTATTTCCGGTGGCCGATGGTAAGGAAAGATTAGTGTAATTATCCACCTGTCCGTTGGTTCTGTCAGCATTGTTGTGTGCATATACACCTCCGGTAACATTAGTCCATGCCCCTGTTGTTCCTATTCGATATTGTAATACAAAACCGATAGTGCGGGGATTCGAAGAAATCATTTCTACACTGTAGGAAACTTTAATATCATTATAACCGATGGTGCTGATGGCAGCGCATAATTGGTTTGTCCCGTTTGTCCCGTTGCTGCTGGTTTGGATATATAGTCGTCCGTTACTCGAAGTACAATAACCGTACGTTCCGCCGGTAGTTTGTGAAGAAGTGGCTGCCGTTACTGTGGCATCACCACTGGCGGTGCTGTTTTGTGCATTTGTCTGGCTGCCTATAGGCGAACTGTTAACAGTCCATGTAGCGGTTCCCGCAGGCATTGAAGTAAATGTAGTGGTTCCAAAGTCCTGCGAATAGGGCAGACTTTGGGCAGTAGGATTTGTTTGTGCAAACAATGTAGCGCTTAAAAACAGAAGCGCCGAAATCATGAATGTTTTTTTGAAAAAATGTAGCTTTGTTTTCATGGTTGTTGCTTTTGGTTAATACTATTGTTTTATCTGTTTATTCTTCATGGCAGGCTTTTCTGAATAATTCACTTATAGTATTATGCTTTTATAATTCATTCATGATTTCAACATATAAAAGTAAATAAAAAAAGCGATAATTATTCAATTTATTTTTATCTTTATTACGAGCTATCCATATTGCACTCCTTTCTTTTTTTATTTCATTTGCTTTTCACTCTCACTATATAGTCCCCGAAAATGTAAAAACGTCACCACTATAATGTCAACTATTTATTAACATTTTTAAAATAATTATCCTCTACCTGTTTCACCCAAAAAAACATTTCCATCCATTGTATTACTTTTTCTTCAAGTATAGTGTCCCCTTTTATCATTATCCTTTCTTCATCTGTATATCTTAAACTTGTTTCTTTCGGCACAATGCTTAAATTCAAAATTTCCAGTTCATCATCTTTTCCCCAAATTATTTCTTCTGCTATCAGGCGTATTTTTCTTTCCATTTCCTTTTCATCATCACTGCTTTTTATCTCATAATATTTCACAGTCTTATAACACTTTTTTCTTATTTGCTCAAAACCCACCCCCATCAGCAGTTCAAACTTGCTGCGTTGTTCCTCATTATTTATTCTGTATGTTATTAAATATTCTTTTTTCATAAAAAAGCGCGGGCGATAAATCCATTCGTTTCAGAGGTACTGCCGTACCCACACTGCAAAACAGACTATGCCCACGCTATACACGGGCATTAATCTTTTATTCATTGCAGTTTAATACTTGGCAGTTTTCCTGAAACAAGAATAAAATCTAATGCTTATCTATATTTTATTTTAATTTTTACATATTATAATTATTACAAAAAATATCATTACAACCATTATCCCAATCCCTATCTGAAACCAGTTCCATTCCTTCCCCTGCGGAAAAAACAAATTAAAAAAATCACTTAATATTATTTTTATTGCCTTCATTTTTGTGCAAAAAAAAATCGGCGTAGCCAATTGCCCACCGTTCCTGAGGTCCAACCAGAACCCTTATCACAAGTAAAGCAACGACCACGCCTTGACGTGGCGTCTTGCTTACTATCCTGTGATAATATTGAAAATTGGTTGGTTTCAGATACAGAATTCAGCTAACGCTTCTAATTTTCTATTTTATTTCTATGTCATATTTTCAATTATTTCGTAATTCTAAAATCGTAAATCTTAAATCTAAAATCCCGTTCTCCCTCCCCGTGGACACTGAGCGTAGTCGAAGTGTGGGGAGGGTCGGGGTGGGGCTCTTATTTCAGCTTCGTCGCCGTCTCATTCCCCGCTTTGCTTTGGCTCTTCCCATGAGCAAGCACCACCGTCACATGAGCATCATCCAATGTAGCCTCATTCAAAACAATCAAACTATGTCCGAAAGGCATCTTAAAACCTGTGGGTATCGCTAATTTCAATTCCGTTTTTGCATCTATTTCAATACCGCCTGTCGTAGGAACATCGCTGCCATCCGATAAAAACACTTTTATTTTTGCCATATCGCTATGGTTCCTTATCGTAAAAGTATCAGTATTTAAGTATCTCTCTTTAAATAAAACTATATGTTCCCCCGGCTGCAATTTCTTTTCCTCTGCCATTTGTCCCTTGCCCAGGTCAATAATAATGCATGAGTTATCGTAAGTATCCAGAAAAGCAGGCTGTGTTATTCTCAGTGTTTGCACTAATGTGTTTAATTTTTTCCCTCCTTTTCGCAGCAGCACAAAATTCTTTTTAATATTTCCCGTCGAAGTTTTCCTTACATCTTGCAGCACTCCGTGTTGTGGAAATGCAGCAGTCAGTGTTTGTATAGCGGTACTATAACTTGCCAGGTTCGCGGCCGTAACATTAAAAGGAGTTAAACTTCCAATAGGTATTAACATCGCCTGATTATAAATAATATTCATTTTATTCAAAGCTTCCTGAACTTCACCCTTGTCAAGATCCGATTTTTTATAATGCATCATTTCGTATAGCACCGGGTTTACGGCATCCTCGGCATAAGCCCTCATCCCCGTGCACACATGCACACCCCATTTTGCAGCATCAATCCATGCATTATCCTTTGCCGTGGTACTTCCCTTAATATCTTCCTCCTGTATCCCAGCATCTGTCAGTATTTGAGCAAGTATTGCTTCCACACTCACTTTAGCTGCGCTTATCTTGGCATTCCCCGACCATAAAGCCGGAAAAGCATTCATCACACTCTTTTTGGTGATGGCCATTCTCAAATAATTTAATTCCCTGTTCGTCATTTCAAATTTTTTTTATGAATAATTGATTGAAAATTCTTTTTTTATCCCCTATTCCTTATACCTCTATACCCCTATACCTCTTATTCCTTTATGAACTTTCTACTTTATAAACTTTAAACTCTCTCTCCGCTCAGGTAAGCTACCCCGCCACTCTGGTAAGATGCCCCGTTCCCGATGTAAACAACCCCGTTTCTTTTGTAAGCGACCCCGCTGCTCATGTATGCGATCCCGCTACTCTTGTAAGCAACCCCGTTTCAAATGTTTGAAACCCCGTTTTTAATGTAAAATGCCGGAACGCTCATGTAAACCGACAGAATGGCAGAGAGCGATGCAAAAATTTTCATGTACGCCCGCAGAATTCCCTTGCACCATGACAGAAAGTCCTTGACAGCTAAAGGAATTCTTAGGAGAGACAGCAGAATTTTTCGGAGAGTCAGCAGAATTTTCAGGAGAGCGACAAAACCACTCTTTCCGTCAACTTTAATTCCTATGTTTGAAAACCCTTTGCTCATTTCAGCCAGTTCAAATTATTTGTATCTTTTCCATTTCATTAATAATCCTGATGGAAATGCAAATTTACAAAAATGTTTTAATAAACAAAAAAGATTTAAGTATTATTTTCTTTCAATATCCTTTATTTCATTAATTTTGCCTTCCAATTTAATCTTTGTTTTATGAAGAGGAATATTTTTTTCAGCCTGCTGATCATTTTCGGGTTTTTTATTTCAGGATGTAAAAATGGAAGTGAAAAAGACAGTAATGCAAACGATAATGTTTCTACTGACATTGTGAACAATCCGAACACTGCCGATGGTAAGGGTGATAATTCCAAACTTCCTGTTTTTAAATTCGAGCAGGAAACGCATGATTTTGGTAATATCGTGGAAGGAGAAAAAGTTTCTTATTCCTTTAAATTCAAAAATGTCGGTGGCGCTGAAATGGTCATCACTTCAGCCACCGGAAGTTGTGGCTGTACTATACCCAGCTTTCCCAAAAAACCCATTATGCCTGGTGAATCATCTACTATTGACGTTACTTTTAACAGTGAAGGAAAAAAAGGTTTTATAAATAAAACGGTAACCGTGATGGCCAATACACAACCTGCAACTAAAGTGCTTTATATAAAAGCTATGATCAAAGCAACCGAATAATTAAACCATTTAATAATTACTATATGAATCATTTAATGAACATCCTGCTAATGGCAGGCGGAGACGGAAAAAGCAGCACGGGCGGTATTGGTGCATTTTTGCCTATCATTCTTATCATTGTTGTATTTTATTTTTTTATGATCCGTCCACAATCAAAGAAAAATAAAGAATTAAAAAAATTCAGAGAGAATCTAAAGAGAGGTGATAAAATCATTACTGTTGGAGGCATTCACGGAAAGATTTTAGATGTAGGCGAAACAACATTCATTATTGAAACAGAAGGACAAACTAAACTCAAGATTGAAAAATCTGCTGTAGCTACTGAAAACAACCCTAATTCGGATTTGCAAAATAAGTAATTGTTCTTAAATCCATAGCGATTGAAACAGGAGATGCCAGATAATGCTTTGCAGTTCCCAAGGCAGAAAAAAGCCAGATCAAAAAAGAAATTTTATGTCTTTCTGCTTTGTCTGATTATTTCTTCATTTATATGGTGCCTGATCAAGTTTGCAAAAGACTATACTACTACCATCGAATTCCCTATTGTCTTTATTAATCTGCCGAAGGATCATGTCCTGATGAATGATGTGGACACATCATTGGCATTGACTATACGTGCTCAGGGATTTCATTTGCTGAAACATAAATTATTCAAGTCTGCCAAACCTTTGATCATTGATTTGAGCAAGTTAAAACTGACGAAGCAAAACAGGGGACATCGTGCTTATATTGTTACTTCAACACTGGTGCAGCGATTAAGTAATCAACTTGATTTTCAAAATACCGTAATTGATATTTCGCCGGATACATTATTTTTTGTTTTTGATAACATGGTACATAAGAAAGTGCCTGTTAAACTTGATCTTACTTTAAATTTCGAAAAACAATATTTGCTTTATGACAGCATCAGATACTTTCCTGATAGTGTTATCGTGAGTGGATCTCCTCAAATTCTTGATACCTTACGATATATTACTACCACTAAAAAGGAATTTGAAAAACTAAATGAAAGTCAATCGTTCTCACTTGGTTTTACAAAAGGGAGAAATATAAAATATACGGTAAATCCTGAAATGGTAAAAGTAAATTTCAATGTGGAGAAGTTTACCGATGGAACAATTGAAGTGCCTGTCAATATGGGCAATTCAGGAATAAATTTAAAATTGTTTCCGGACAAAGTGAATGTGACTTATTTGGTGGCAATGAGGGATTACAAGTCGATCACACCGGATATGTTTTCAGCCACCGTGAACGCAACGAAATTGCAGGAACATAAAGATAATAAACTGAAGGTTGAAATTTCCAAGCATCCTTCTTTCCTGAAGATCACCCGCGTGGAACCTGAAAAAGTAGAATATATCATTGTAAAATAATGCTGAAAACAGGCCTCACCGGAAGCATTGGCAGTGGAAAAACCATGGTGGCCAAATTATTCAGTACACTGAACATACCGATTTTTTATGCTGATACAGAAGCAAAGAAAATGTTAAACATATCGGCTATCAAACAATCAATTCTGGAAACCATTGATAGCGGAGTTCTTGATGATGAAGGAAATATTGACAGGAAAAAGCTTGCGCAGATTATTTTCAATGATAAAAAAAAAATCAATGCTCTGAATGATCTAATTCACCCTGCTGTGATTGAATCGTTCCTTCAATGGACGCGGCAATACAGCGACCAACATTATGTGATCCAGGAAGCTGCCATTCTTTTTGAAACCGGTTATTACAAAGTGATGGATAAAAATATTGTGGTGACAGCTCCTATGGAATTGCGCGTTGAGCGTGTTATGCAGCGCGACAGGGTAAGCAGGGAAGGAGTACTTCA
>Ga0209777_10003487_pt1 | contig 19440 bp, 42 predicted proteins | sample FrelakmetHBP12HB_FD_187147 | JGI IMG/M metagenome (GOLD analysis project Ga0209777, IMG submission 187147) | Freshwater lake sediment microbial communities from the University of Notre Dame, USA, for methane emissions studies -HBP12 HB (SPAdes)... | ecosystem: Environmental > Aquatic >...
CATCGCGGTCCAGGAATATGGCCTTCCGTTTCGTTTCATAGTTCGTTATCTTTCCGGCAGCATGGTCTCTGTTAGCTTTTACGAGCCGTATTGGAGTACCGATGTCATACATGTATTCTGAAGTGACATAACCATAGACTCTTTCATGGACGATGAGCTTCGGCAAGATGTCTTTGGCGAAATCAGAGAATACTCCGCTCTTGATATAATTGAATATTTTTGGGGTGATGATATAGATGCAGATGTTGGTGAGGTTTCGATAATACGCATTCGCATCGTGGGGTTTTGGAAAGACATCGACAACACGCCCATCTTCACTGATATCAACGAGGTCGCTATCGTGCATATGTGTAGTTGGATGCAATCCAATCGTGCAGATGCTGGGCTTGCTCTCGTGGAAGTCGATCATCCGGTTTAATGAGATGTCATGCATCTTGTCACCGTAAATGACGACAGCGGTTTCATCGAGCATCTTCTCTGCAGACTTCAGTGCACCTGCCGTTCCAAGAGGGAAGGATTCGGTCTGGACATAGATGTTCATACCCATCTTCTGGAATTCAAAATCGTGTTTGGTGACAAATGAATTGATTTGTTTGGACAGGTGTCCAGCAAGGATGATGACCGAACGTATGCCGTATTTGTGGAACCATTCGATCTGATGCTGAAGCAACGGCTTTCCGCCCACCTCTAACAGAGATTTAGGAACAGATATGTTTCCCATGCGGGTGCCTTTTCCTCCGCAGATGATGACGCCTTTCATTTTGTCACTCAGTTTGTTTTTTTCTCTTGTTTTGCCCAATAGTATGTGTTGAAACTTTTGAAGATGTCAAGTCCGAAGAACATGAACAGAAGCAGAAGACCGCCACCGGCCAATATCGCCATGCCTGGATGAGATGGCAGTATGATGAGAGCCACCCAACAGCCAAAGAGAAAGACTCCGGTACTGGCGAAGACAAACAACAGGATCTTGCCTGCGCAAGTTGTTTTCATCCGTCGTTCTTTCTCTTTGAGCTTTCTGCGAATCCGGTCGGTTTCGCTCGTTGAAAGAAGAGTGTGGCCATTTGTACAGACATACTGCGATGCATCTATTTTGATGCTATCGTAGAATGTTATCGTGGTCTTCTCTTCTTTCATCTCAGCATTGCATGTTGGGCAGCTCGGTGATGTCCCTTTCCCCTTCCCTTCTTCGATTGATGAAGTCTCATTCATAATTTTTTCTCCGTGGCGCAGAACTCAGTCCAGGCTTTGTCAAAATCGGCAAGAGCATCATTGGTTGCTGGATGGAACGGCATCTGGTCAAGTATCTTTGTTGGGATCGTGATAATGTGAGGTGCAGCTGTGAGGATATCTTCAATATCCTGTGGCGATCGGATGCTACCGACGATGAGTTTTGTTTCACAGAACTCTTCTTCTAAGAGCTCCATCGTCAAGTCGATGGTGTCCAGTGCATATTCGGTTGCGAGTTTGATAAGGTCTGGTTTTTGTTTATCTCCTTTCTTCCAATTTGGATCAAGCATGATATATTTCCAGTCGCGCATCCGATTGTAGAACAGGCTGACATACGTTGCTCCAGCAGATGCGGCAAGGAACGTCTGGTTGAGTGTCATACAAGCAGTGACGTTGGTTTTTATCTTATGCCGTTTCAATTTAGTGACGGCGGACAATCCGTCCCCATTGGAAAGCATCGGGACCTTGATGACGAGGTTGTCGAACTCTTTTCCATAGGGGGGAATTGATTTAGCAGCGCCTTTCCATTTCGAATAACGATTTGCAGCATCGATGATGCCATCGTAGTTGTTCGGCCCCTCTAAGCTGACTGGCAGAGGATAGACCAACTGAAGTATCTTCTTTGCTTGCTCTTCGAAATTGCAGCCTTTTGCCTTGTCGAGGAAAATTTTTTGATTGGTTGTAATTCCTTGGACAACGCCCTTGCCCAACCATCTTTCAATTTCTTCTATCGACGCGGTATCATGGTATATTTCTGTCATGTTTTCTCCCTTCTAGTTTGTTTATATCTTTCTTTGGTGCATTCCCCAATATCAATTGTTTTTTACTGGCATAAAGGAAAAGCCTTCCGATGTGTGCATAGAGTCCGTCAGGAGCAATATCCAGTATCTTCTGGCAGCATTCTCTGCAGAGGCCGAATTCATTCAGAAGCATGGTCCCATCGTCTTCCTTGTCACACATGAGGCAAAACACATAATGGTAGTCTGGCCCCTCTGGTTTGTACATCCTGAATCGTTCATCTATTGTTGTCATTACACACCCCTGACCTTTTCCCCAGGTCTCTTATAGAATCTTCCAAATGTGTAACCCAATGCCCCGAATCCTAGGCGGACAAAGTTTCTGAAAGAAAGCCCGTGCTGATGTTTCTTGGAAAGTTCAGGGTGGGCTTTGTTTAATTCGTATCGTGCTTCTCCGTTCCAGAATGCCTGTTTCCATTCGCCTTTACGAGTTGTGCGTTGGTGGTGGATGACCTGCATCCGTGGGTTGTAGATGATGGCATAGCCGTTAAGGACGCACCGGTAGTTCAGCTCGACGTCTTCGGCCTGCCCTTGCGTCTCGTCGAAGAGCCCGACCTTGTCGAACACCTTTCGTTTGTGAGCAACATTGCAGCAAGGATAGGTGATGTCTTGTCCATTGATATAAATGGAAACGCGGGGCAGTGGCTTTTCATCGAAAGGATTTGAAGCATAGCCTGTAACGATGTCTGTGTATTCCATCGTCCTGAGAAGTTCTTCATACCATCCTTTCATGAGCTCGACATCTGAATCAAGGTTGGCGACGATGTCGCCTGTAGAATTGCGGATGCCGATGTTACGTGCTTTTCCTTTGGACACAATCTCATTCAATGCAATGACTTTCGGAAACCCGAATTCTTTCAAAACGGAAACCGTATTGTCTTTGCTATCCGAATCGACAAAGACGGCTTCGACTTTATCATCAAGGCCGAGTTCCTTTATCGACTGGCAAAGGACGCGGACGTCGCGTTCACTGTTGATTGTTGGTATGATCAATGATACTTTATTCATGCTTTGCTATCTTCTTTATCTTCTCACGTTGACATATGTCGAACACAGCTCGGTGGATCGTCTCGACACAACTGTATGTCGGGCTCCATCCAGCATGTTCTGCTTTGGATATCGACAAGATGGTGTAAGGGGTATCTCCCTTCCATCCGCAATCTCCGCCGGTGAAGTTGTAAACTGGTTTGACTCCGAGATCATCGCAGACGACATCTGCAATCTTCCGGACAGTTATCGTATTTACATTGCCGAGGTTGTAGACATCGCACGGTTTGATGCCATCGGATTTGGAAATCTCGACGAAGCCGCGAATGCAGTCAGAGACATCAAAAAGGCTCTTCTCTTGTTTGCCGTTACCAAGGATCTCAAGCTCATTGGGATTCTGTTGCAGCTTGTGTATGAAGTCCCAGATGACTCCGCGGTGCATGTTCTTTCCGACGACGTTGGCAAAACGGTACATCCGCGCCCGGATTCCATAAAGGCTGCAGTATGCGTTGATGAACGCCTCTGCGCCGAACTTGCTTGCCGCGTATTGTGATATCGGTCGGATGTCCGGGATGTCTTCCGGTGTTGGGACGATTGGTGCAATGCCATAGATGCTTGATGTGGATGAGAATACGAGGTTCTTGATGTCCCGCTTTCTCATGAATTCTAAAATGGAATGTGTTCCTATTGTGTTGTCCGTGAGGTCTGCATTTGTGTTCTTGAGGCTTGCACGGATGTCTGCAGCTGCGGCCAAGTGATAGATGGTATCGACATCGATGAGTTTGTCACAGTGGTCTTCGATGTTGTTGATATCGCCCCAGAGCTGATGAAAGTTCTTTGACTTGAAACAAGATGCAAGAAACTCTTTGTGTGTCTTGTCGCGGTCCAGTCCAGTGACCTTGACGTTCTTGCCATGCATGACGTCTTCGCATAGCAGGTATTCACAGAGATTCGATCCGATGAAACCAGCATTCCCGGTAATCAAAATGTGTTGTTCTTTCATTTATTGTCTCCTTCTTTCTTGATGTCTTCCAGAATCGGGACGATAACGATTCTTTCCATGTCTTCCGCGATTAGAACGCGTATTTCATGGAACGTTTTTCCTTTCTGCGCCCAAAACAAAAAAAAGTCTTTTGGGATGATAGCAGCCTTAGAAGTCCCGCAGTGATTTACTTTCTGGATAGTCATACGTGCATTCCCAACATACGAATAAAGTAAGTATTCTTTAAGTTTGTTAAAATACGAATTGAATTCGTATTGAGATGGAACGTAGTGGCAAAAGAAAATGAAAAAACTTAAAAGCAAATAAACGATACGGATAGTATACGAAGGTGAGAGGGAATGGGATTCCATGCATTGCACGAAAGACCCAGAAACGATACGAACAAGGGGAAGATGTGCGTGACTGGTTGTAACCACACCGCACGGATAAAAGGCTACTGTCTGCATTGCTATCAAGTGCAAAGATACCACGAGAAGAGAACGATAGCCAATCAATGAAATTGGTGAGGAGAAAAAAAATGAAACAAAAAGAAGAGAAAAAGAAATATTCGAAGAAAAGCGATTTTGAGATCAGACTGCTGATACTCTGCGGGTTGATAGAGCAAGGAAAGATGACGCTCCAGGAGATCAGCCAGAAGGTATATGGAAATACAAAGACGAACCAGCTTGGACGCGTGTTCAATGTACTGCAGGAGATGATTAAGGGTGATGTCATCGTCCCATCAAAATCATCTGATGGGCTGACATTCAAAGCAAGCATTCCCGGAAGCATAGAACCCGAAGCATTGAAGACGGCAATAGAGCATCTCATAAGTCTCGCAAAGTAGATGACTCTGGGGGATTATCCCCCCTATCACTATTTATTGAAAAAGACGGAGGGAAACATGGACCGAAGAATGATAACCATATTCGGGCTTGCGGCGATGGTCGCTGCACTGGTTTGGATGGGATGGCATAAAGATTTTATCGGCATATTCGTTTCGATTGTTGTCGGAGCGGCTATAGCGTTTCTAGCCAACAAGATAGAGCTGAGAAAAAAATAATGTAGTTTCAAGGAAACTCATGGATTTATATTTGAATTTATAAAAAGACATTCAAAGTAGGGATAGAACTATGGAGACACCAGAGAATTTAGGAACAAGACCGAATCCACCACGAAAATATGATATGAAGAATCCAAAAGATATGAAGCGGTGGTTTCGTGAGATGGAAGGTTATTTGAAAACAGAGGATTTCATTCATCAGGGAACAGACCTTGATGGTCGTCAGTTTGCTATGGATGGATTCAGACAACTCAGAGTAACAATGTATAAACTATACGATTTAGGTTCTGTTGAGGGATAAGATGCCATACTGTCACACCTGTAAAAAAAGATATCGGTCTATGGGAATTTCAAGACATCGTGCGATGCACCGAGATAAAAAGGAAAACTGTATCATTGAATTATCAGATGGTTCATTGCACCAATATAATTACAAAGAGGGATAAAAATGTCGATGTGTGATGTTAACGTAGAAGCTGAATCTGAAATTATAAAAGCAAGAAAAAAAGCAGATAGTGAGGAAGAGGTCGATGATTTGATTAATGTTCTTGAAAATCAACTCGATTATCTTTATTACTTCCATAAATTTAAGTTGGAAGGAAGGAAACCAGTTCTTTGAGGGAAAATGGTGAAAGCATTTGCAAACGGTGATTGTGAATCATGCGGATTACAGGATTGTTGTCCTGCACCGCATTTGAACGGGTATTGTCCCGAGGTCTTCCCGATTCTTAATGGTTTGTTTGATAGTGGTATTGAAATAAATTGAGGCTCTATGAAGAAATGTCCAATCTGCAAGATATTTCCTGTTGTAAAAGGTAGCGGATTCTGCAAGAAGCATCACAGTCAATACATTAAAAGATTACGAACTTTTAAAAAGAATTTTATAAAGAAAGGCATTGAAGCAGAAATAAAAAGTGTGGAGCGTGGAGGTAAAGATGACCGATGAATTGCATTGTATCGGGCTGATCAACAAGATAGATGAAGTTGCCAAAAATGACAATATGGAATACTACCACAGGATTATTGTCATAAAGCAACTGATAGAAGATTATAGGGAGTTGTGAGAAAATGGATAGATTGGGACTCGTAGTCATATTCGTCTGCATGGTCGTTGTAGAGGCCGGGGTCGCCTATGTGTGGACGAACAACGTTGTAGAGAGCACGAGAAATGAGATGGAACACAAACTGATGGTGAACATGACTGGATTGAATGTCACCAGCAAGACCGGGATGCTAATGGGTATAATTCCCGAAACAAACGCATCAGCGATTAAGTTGCTCGGGCCAGTGACATATATCTGGCTGTTCAATCAGAGCGATGCATTGATCAAAGGTGAGAAGCCAAATTTCGACAATATCTGGAAGATCATGGTGTCGAATGCGACAGAGCACGAACATCATCTGCTGCAGGAATTGACAATCGGACAGAATTACACGATATGGTACATCGATTATGTTGACTTCGCAAGGAATAGGACGCAGGTTTTGCCAAGGACAGATGTCTTGGTAGGTGTAGAGAAGATTTAAGATTCGCATCTAAACGATTAAAGTAGTCCGTGGCATCGTCTCGAAAAAACCAAACCTTTGCAAAAAGGACAACCCGAGGGGGCAACCTAATGGTTTTTGATGTCATCTACTATCGAGATTTAGATGTGAAAAAGAAGAAAGATTTGAGGAGGTTTTGAAATGGAAAAAACATACATAGAATGGGAAATGAAGAATGGAGTTTTGACTCAGGTAAAGATAGGAGCCGACGTTTGGGAAAAGGTCACCGGTAGCAAAGAATGCAAGAGCTGTCATGAGAACCGGCCTGCCGCAGAATTCACGCATTGCAGAAAGTGTCACTACAAAGAGGCCATGGAATTCAAAGAGCAGAATCAACAGAGTAAGGAGCTGAAAGAATGCAATGGTTGTCATAAGATGAAGCCGCTCACGCAATTCTACCTGAAAAAGAAGACGGGGAAGCCATTACCACGCTGCAAGAAATGTTGTGCGAAGGATGCACACGATATGTATGTGCAGAGAAAAAAGAAAGAAGCTAAGACACCAGATGCTCTGAAAGAAATAGGATTCAGAATGTTCATGCCAGATGTAAAAGATCTGCAAAAGGGGATACGAAAGCTTAAAGAAAAACATCCAGAATTGACCGATGACGACATCATGTGGAGGGACAACAGGAACGGAAACAAATCCTTGTTGTTCAAAGTACCAAAGAAGATACTTGTTGAAAAGCAGAAAAACAAGCCAGAGCTAGGAATAAGCGATGGCACGAGCGAAGATGCACTACCTCTTGTGGACAGCAGTGGCGTGATGAAAGATCAGGTCGATGAAAAAGCAAAGAAATGGCATCTATTTAAAAAATAATTGAGGAATTTTTATGGAAAAGAAATCGAAGAGTGCGGATGCCAGGATACACAAAGATGACTTGGTGGGAAAATACATCGAGTTCATCGATAAGAAGAAGGGCGGTTTCAGAATCGCTAAAGTCGTGAAGGTGAGCGGACGGACCGTATCGATACGGAAAGCTGGTCACAAGAAAGCGCAGCCCGTGAAGATGGAAGACATAAAATGCAACATTCATCATGGGCATTGTAGGCGGGAGATAGATTGGAACATCAGAAGAAAAAAGAAACAGGAGGTCGAAAGCAATGGAATGGATGGAAATTAGAAAGATAAAGAAACCAGATCCGAAGGTGCAGGTGCGAAAAGAGCTTTGCCCCGGAGCAATCATGTTGGGGGATGGGACTGCCTGCAAGGTATACGTTGGGCCAGTTGGGCTGTACATCTACCACATAAATTCTGACACCTGGCACGAAGTAGTGCATGTCCAAAAGAAACAGAAAATAGTGAAAAAGAAGAAAGATGTGAAGACGCCATTTTGAGGGGGGAAAAAAATGGAAAACAACCGATCATGGGAAAATGTAGATTTTGACAGGTACAGGGAATGTGGGGACTGCATATACCGTGGAACTAAACGGCCAAGTCCGTGCAGTTCATGCGAGCAGCCCGCTCCAACCAATTTCACAGAAGAACCAGCACCGGGTGAACAATGCCCAAAAAAATAAATTCGATAGAGGAACTGAAGGCGGCAGCTGGAGATGGAGCAGAATTCTTCATATTGCTTGCTAATGGTTTTGCTAGAAGCAGCAAATACATCTCATACGATCCGACAGATGACCGATTTTGGATATTTAATGAGATAGACGGTACGGATCAGAATCTGAAATCAAAGAATGTCATGAAGAAGCGATTCACAAATATCGGTGAAGCGATAACAAAAGGGGCATTTTACAAAGACGATAATTGAGGTGGAAAATGGGACACGCACATATCCGTAATCTGAACGATATCCTGATCAAGAGGATATTCGCAAAAGGAAAAGCAAGCATCAAAGAATGCATCGAGTATTGTGTAAAGAACAAGATACCGTTGCACGCATCGGAATGCGATTATTTCGATGACTACATGCTCTCCATGGGATTTGAAGAAGTAGTTCTTTTCCACGCCCATCCATGGGGGGAAAACAAACACAGGCCGACAATAGAGCCGATAGCCGAAAATGAAGAACAGAAGAAGATAATAGAGCATTTCAAAGAAAGCGGATTATCTGGTCTGGAAGACTACAATGATGATACGAAGAAGTTTGATGAGATACAATGGAAGTTCACGAAAGGATCGCGGATGATGTATCTGAAGAAGACACTTCCATGCGTAGAGCATCTTGAGAACTGAGGTGATAACATAAAACACAAAATGGTAATTATAGAAAAAGGAAAAGTAAAAACAAAGGTTCTGAAATCAGAAAATCTTTTAGATGCGATAGATGAAGTAATGAAAGAGTGAGGTGGTAAAATGGCAAAGGAATTGTGGACCGAGAAATACCGGCCAAAGACAATGGATGATATCAAAGGCCAGAGCTTGGCCCTGCAGCAGATTAAAGAGAAGCTGCAGCAAGGAGAGATAACACACCTGATATTGAAAGGGCCGCAGGGTGTCGGGAAGACGACAACGGCGAAGGTAATAGCGAAGGTCATCTATCAGGAAAACTGGAGGATGAACTTCAAAGAACTGAATGCCGGTGACAAACGGAAACTGGACGACATGAGAAAGCTTGTCGGCGATTATATGAAGTACCAGCCGTGGGGTGCAAAGTTCAAGATATTGCTGCTGGACAAAGCAGAATCGATAACGAAGGATTCCCAGGAAGCGCTCGAACGGATGATGGAGGAGTTCGGGAACAACTGTCGGGTGATTCTTTGCGTAAACGATATAGAACGCATAGAGACGACGATACGCTCACGATGTACGGAATACCAGTTCATGCCGTTGTCGGACGCGGACATCGCACAACGACTGAGAGAGATAGCTACGATGGAGAAATTGAAGATATCAGATGCCGACATCATGAAGATATCTACAAGGGCGAGAGGGGATCTCAGGAAAGGGATCAATAACATGCAAATGGGAAACTATCCACGGGATGCGGTGGAGGAGCTGTTCAACTAATGGCAAAAAGAAAAGGAGGCAAAATGCGAAAGGATGGGGTGAAAGCAAAGAAGAAGTTATTGCAGAAGACGGGGGCAGCTGCACGACAAGCAGCGGCATGCAAAGCAATTCTACGGGAGCAGAACCATCGGGTGACGATAATCGGAAAGCTGAAGAAATCGTTCAACGAAGAGGATAAGACAGAACCATTCGACGATCGGGAATACGTGGATGAATCGAATAGGCTATTTGATTTGCTAATGGAAGAATATCCGATAGATCCACAAGATTCGAGAGACAGGGCGATAGTCGATATAGTGATAGATATCTTCAGAGTTTGTGGAAAGGAGCCATACTGATGCAAATATATCATGGGGAAGATGTTGAGAAACACCAAATAGACGTCCAGCATATGTTTCATGACACACCTGAAACGTTCGAAGTTTACGAATGCCCAGCATGTCATGGCCACTTTCTAGTAGAGTCTGAAGCATTGGACAGCATCACAACGATATCATGCCCATATTGCAAATTTGAATTTGAAGAGGAAGACGACGGAGGTGGCTAATGGACAAAGTACTAAGGGTAGCGGTCTTCAATAATTTTAATTTCCAGGATGCAGAGTTCGAGCAACTGGATGAGATAGAGGACAGATATCCTGAATATCACACATTCGTGAATACGAATGCATACCCAAAGCTCCGTGGGAACTATCCTGCAGTAGTGACGATCAACCCGGATCCGACGAAGTTTGTAGTGCCAAAAGGAGACCTCAGCATCATCAAGGCAGTGCGCATAAAATATATAGCAGACGCAAAGCCGGTGGTGGAAGAAGCATTCAACAAGGCAGTGAATTGGGCATATAAGAAAGACATACCAATCCTGATCACATATATGCGCTTCAGAAGCCTAGAGATGATGAAGAAGTTCACGAAGACCTATGGAAAGCAGAATGCGAACTACAACTGGGAACACAACTACTTCAGGCAGGTGAAGAAAAAGACCTGGGAGTTGGATCTGTTCCATTATTGCGATATGAAAGACATGGGTTGTCCATCATGCATGAACTGTGCGAAACTGCCGTTTGGAATAATGAAAGCAAAGCTCTATGGCATCAATCTGAGCAGCAGTGGGAAATGTCCGTACAACTGTCCAGATTGTTTTGCGAAACACCTGGCGAAATGGCAGAGCGGTATATGCTATGATCGTATCATTCAGAACTCAAAGCAGGAAGGGCACGATCCGTTCCACATGGACTTCGCGAAGATACATTCTTTAGAGGATTTCCTGTCTCTGAAGAACAATGAAGCATCAGTAGATAATTCCCAGCAGAAGTTGACAATACGCTGGGGTAAGACGAATTGAGGAGGTAACAATATGCCAAAGATACATATCGATTGGTCAATGTCAGATTATGAGATTGTCAGAGAGATAGAGAAGCGGGTTTACAATGCCCGCGGTATGGTTTCAACGAACGACATCGTTGTACTCAAACACCTTGGAGAAGCATTCTTAGAAATATATCACAAATGGGGATCATTTGATGAGTAAGCATGAACGAAGTGGATACTATAAAAAATATGGGTTCGTGAGAACACCGATAGATTTCGAATTCCATCTGGATGAGAACGACGTCCACGATGCGGAGCGCATAGATGAGAACGTCCGCATCATAGAGATAAAGAACTGCCATACGGAATTCGGACTAGAAACAGATCCAAAGGGAAAAAGAAACACCATAACTATTGAACTGGGCTTTGCAGCAGTGAAGCTCAAGAAGGCAGATTTTGAAGAAGCATTGAAGCGGTATCGTAGAAGGGAGAAGATGTTATTGAAAAAGCGCCTGGAGAAAAAATGACCGAAGAGAAAAAGATCGGATATGATGGATTGACAGATACACTGAAGAAAGAGAACTATGAGCCAGTGGGGATACACAATCCGCAGAAATTCATAACAATGATGACTGCCCCGAATATAAAGAGAAAACGTCAGGGACATGCGACCATCGTTATCCCAGATGAGATTTTCAACAACACAGAAGATACGCGGCAGTTCAATCAAGGAAAATATCGGATGTTGATATTGTTCGTGGAGGCAAAGGCATGAAGAAGATGACAACTGTCATATACGATGAAGACGGGACACATGAAGTGGATGGAGATGAGAATAAGATGTGTCCTGGTTGCAATTCTACTGTGCTTGCGACTGAAAAAATTTGTAGAAATTGCAGAGAGGTGATTGGATGAATTGTCTACCGATGATAGACGGATATACAATCGATGTGCGATTGAAGGAATTCCGAAAGATGAAGCTGGGAGAGCTGCCAGAATTCATTCCATTCCATTCTGAGAAAGGGCAAGAACTGTTGAAAAAATATAATGACGACCTTGCCAAACAATGGGATGCTGCGCAGTCGAGAGATGAAGTAGCAGAAATCATCGATGAGATGGAAGCAATAGAAGACGACATTGAAGGATTTTATTCGATACAGATTAATTAAACCGAGGGGGATTTTAGTATGGAAATAACCGGAGAAATACAAAAAGAGTTTGAGACAGATATCGACATAGATTTTTCAAAACTGTCTGTCGAAGAGAAGATGAAGATACGGAAGGCATTGGAGAAAGGGGAAAAGCACACTTTCAAAAATGTGACAGTTATCTTCGATGGGGAAGCAACAATCGATTTCGAGCCAGACCCAGACTATTATTGCCGGTAGTGTAACAATGGACGCAGATCAATTGGAGGCATTGGCCCAGGCAGATGCAGAAGAAGAGGCATTGAAGAAAGAAAAAGAGATGCGAAAAAAGCGTGTTATCTTTGCTTCATATGAAGATGAAATCGAGGTGACGAAATGAGCTGGACTGATGGGAAAACATCTAAACAGATAGAAGACGAACTGTGGAGGCAGATGTGGACATACGACACAAAAACATTGAGGGAGATGCTATTCGATTCATTGACGCCAGATGAGAAGAAAGACTGGGTGAATGCCTGGTATGAAGGCGCAGAACAAGAGGTGCAAAACTCACCATGAAGAACTCAAAAGGTCAAGGGATGATTGAAGATGAGACGCTACTAAACGCAGAGGAAGATCACGAAATAGAAGCGCTACAGATTGAAATACACGAAATGCACGAAAGCATAAAAGAAAAGTGCATGGAGATTGAAAAACTGGCTGCAGAGATATTCGCAAAGCAGGAAGTGCCGATAGAGTTCTGTGTCGATAACGATGGCTTTCTGCATCGGCTTGGTGTCGTCTGTGAGATATGCGGGAAACACACGGAAGAACTGTTTCCGGTGAACAGCCATCAAATGTGTTCGCCATGCAAAGATGATGCAGAGAAAGAACTGATAGCATTCCAGAGGGTGTGATTATGGCAAAAGACTACGAAGTGGTAGTCGACCTGCAGTCGTTCGTGATGGAACTCCCTGCGGGGGTAGATCCAACCGATGATGACAAGATACGGGAACTTGCAGTAAAAAAGATAGAGGAAAAATGCAAAGCAAATGAAATCTATCTTGATTCAGTAGAGGTGGATGAAGGAACATGATCAGACCAACATGTGCAAACTGTGGAATGGAACTGGACTGCCAGAAGAACGATGTGGCAGTTGTCCATTATATCGACAATGATCTGAAGAAAGGGATAGATGCAGTCAGGTTTGGAGATAGATGGGGTTGCAAGAAATGCGGATGTAAAGTCATCATCGGCATGGGGGAACAGCTCGAAGGAAGTGACATCTCTCTCTATCGATTGCAGCAGAGCGAAGAGATCGTTGAGATAAAGCGAGGAGGCTCATGAAAGAACGTATTTTTGTTGTGAAGATATCGAACTGTCCGGAGGGCATGAATGCAAAGGATATTGCATTCATGTTCCAGGATGAATTCGCAGTGTTCCCGGAAGTGACTGAGAAAATGGAATCGCTGATATTGCTCAATCCAAATTGTAGCGAATCCGTTACGAGATACTACACGCTTGAACCTGAAAAAATACAAAAAATACTTCAAGCAATAAAAGACGAGATCGTATCAAAATATCCAGAAGGAGAGAACGCTTGGCTGCATCCAAATGAGAAGATACCGCTCTTTGAGAAAGCAGAGATGTACGATAGCCGTTACGTGCCAAATGAATGCGATACGAGATTTGCAAATATAGAAAAAACAAAGGCAACGGAAAAAGGAAGCCTTAGAGCTTGTGCCGGTCTTGGGGACAATGATGCAATCATAACTGTCGATAGCGAATCGTTCACTCTGAACATTGGGAATAACGACATACAGCCCGCAATCGATGGAACGGTCGACAAAGAAACAAAACCCGGGAAAAAGAACTGGATCGAGATTGTCGAAGAGATGGGGATAAAAGTACAAGAAGCAGAATTCTCCGAGGAATTGGATGCAATGGCACGCGATTGTTGCTGCGGGATAACCTGGTTCGATGGATATGACAATCTTATCAAAGATCCGGACTTTGGCAAACTTCTGCAAAAAGCAGGTCTAGATGTAAAATTCGATTTGCCAGCAGAAAATCCAAATCGAAAAACAGCAGAAGAATTGCTAGATTTATTCAGAATATGGCGCATAGGAAAACAGATAACACCGCACCTAACGACCGTCGAGGATGCCAAGAGATTTCTGAAGGAGCAATTTACTGCATCAATGCATAAACTCATCATAAAAAATAGAAATTACAGGGGGGAAGATATCAATATATCTGAACTGGAGCGAAAAAGAAAGCGGTTGATGGAAAAATATAAAAATGCAAAGAAGATTCGAAGTAGCAAGTGATTGTATTGAAATTAAATGATTTAGAAATAGGATATATCGCAGGCATATTGGATGGCGAAGGGAGCATATCATTAAAGAGACAAGCAGGGCGACGTTCCCTGGCTCCATTTATCCAAATAACAAATTCCAGCAAAGTTTTGATGGACTGGATAAAAGAGCGGGTGGGGGGATACATATATCCACATAGTTGCATGTATCGAGATGGCAGCACTAACAGACGAGATGCATGGGTTTGGCAATTGCGAAAAAAAGAAGATGTAGCGCAATTCCTGAATCAAATAAAGCCATGCTTAGTGATAAAACAAAGGCATGCTGAATTGTTGCTTGAATTCATAAAAGTGCATTGGTCTGAAGGAGCAAATCCAAAAGATTGGACAAAATATCCCGAAGACATAATGAAAAAGGAAATTGAGATATTTTCAGAGATGTGGGGGTTAAATAGTCGTGGAAAGAATTTACGAAAGTTTCCCATATTACAAGAAAAGGATTTCGGTCCAGTAAAACGATGCAGAGAATGCAACAATCCAATTGGAAAAGCAAAGAGAATAAATTCGAGAAAACCAGATGAAACTCTTTGCTGTGTCTGCAATAAGAAGAAATTCGGATATTATCATCCCCGGAGGAAACATGAGTAAAGGAACTAGATGTCAATATGTGTATCCGGATACTGGAATGATCCATGGCATTCGGATACGGTCTGGATACAAATATTGCTGGCAGCATCGACATGCTGATCACACTGAATCGATCGGTGTGGGGCTTGTCGATAAGTTCACGAAGAGCTACATCAAGCATCACAAGGAACGGTTGAGATTGTTCCTTTATGCATGGCTCCTGGTGCCGATACTCTTTATTGTCTTTGCCTCTGTAATGGGTAATGGATGGCTTGAGCTGATTGCTATCGCCATCTTCATTGCGCTCCCGCTATTGAAGAAACGCATGGGGATAAAGTTCATGGGGCAGATCAACAATGATGTCGAGAATAGAAGTGAAGACTATATCACTTGGATTGAAGCGCGTGTTGGAAAGCAAAAAGAAAAGCGAGATTTTCAAAGAGAAATGTTGCAGCCATTGAAAGAAGAAAAACCAGGTGTCATAGAAAGACAGGCAAAGGAATAAGAGGTGTTAAAAGTGCAGAAGAAAGAACCAGCCAAAAAGACAACGGCATTCACCGTAAGTTCAAAAGATTTGTTCGACAAGGAAAAGAATCCAAATCTTGTCTTGTCGGTGGAAGCCGTAGAAAAGAACAAGAAGATTCCGAAGAAATATCGGTAGGGAGAATATGCCAAAAGAACTAAACCAGCAGTGCAATTTCTTTGCGAAGATACCGAACAATGAGGAAGGAAGATTTTTTCTCTTCCTTCTTGATAAGTATCTGAATAAAAGGTCGTATCTGGTGAAGAAGCGAGGACGGCAACCGAACCACAAGTTGATGAAAGAAGCAGGGCTTGATCTAAAAAGAACGAAGTTCTGGCAGCATGTACCTGAAAAATATGCGCAAGCATTCAATATATATCTATGTGTACGAAGAAAGAATATGTGCCCTGACATCATAGGCATAAGTACATATGTCTATTTAGAGCGAAAGCAGAGAGAATATAACGAGTTGCAAGAAAATTTCAATCAGTTCATAGCAAAGCATGAAGTGATGGAAACAGATTACAAGAGACTTTTAGAATTGGAAGAAGAAAGGAAGAGCGGTTTCGTTGAAGGATCAGACATGAAACCGAGATATCAACATCTGGAGCGTGAATGAATGGAGAAAAAAGAAACAAAAGAAGAGAACAAATTGAACATCATCTATGAGATAAAAGGCATTGGACCATATGATCGAGTAAAAGATTGGGTGAGTGTCCTGTTGGTCCCGATGGATCCCCTGGATATACCGAGGGATAAAAAGAGGAGCAACATAACTGTGCAGGGTTTCAGCCCGATGGGTGGAGCAGTTCCGCCAGAAGCAATTGAAGAGATGCAGGAAGTATTCAGCAAGATGTTTAACATCCCAAAACAAAATGAAGAAGCAGAACGCGACATCGTGATAATAGAAAAAGACGTAGACTTTCAGAAGCGTGGCTGGAAATACGGAGACCAGATCAGCGTGACATTCGAAAAACTGGTCATATGAAGCAATGGACTCCTGTAAAAGAAAAAGTAATTGAAACAGAAAAATACAGGTACATCATCGGCCGCTATGACCATTTGAAGTACGGCAAGAATTGTTTCAGGGTGTCGAAGTTCATAAAGGAAAACAACTACTTTATAGGGCACTTTGTTATAGTTCCAGAAGATGAAGATGCATTGAAAGATGTCATCGTGGAGGAGCTGAAATGAAGCGATTCAAAGTGGTGTCAATCCATTTCTGCAGCGACTGCAATCTGAAATGTCAAATGTGCTACAGAGCGAAGAAACGGGAAGGGAACCCAAAGCCTTTCTCCTTCTTCAAGGAGCTGATTCCATATGTTGCAGAGCTGACGGATCAAGTTGCCTGTTTATCAAAGGATGATGTATTATTCACTGTAGAGAATGGATGTCTAAAAGCAAAGAAAATCAACGAAATAGACAGCGGAACAAAAATCTTGACACCAAATGGAATCGAACCAACAGAAATAATAAAACGAGAGACGGCGGAGAAGATGTACAATATATCTTGTAATGGAGGACGAATCATAAAACTGACGGAAAATCATCTCGTGAAAACGAAAAAAGGGCTAGCGGCAGTTAAAGAGCTACAGATAGGAACTGAATTGGAACGAGGAACGGAAATAAAAATAGAAGAAATCGATGAAATAAATGTTGCTAAAGAATTAACAAGATTGGGAGTGAAACACAGAATAGAAAATGAAAAAATAATAATTGAGCGCTCAAAGCACAGACTGCCAAGAACCATAGCAATAACACCCGAATTCGCAAGATTGTGTGGATACTTTGTTTCAGAAGGAGACAAACGAGGTTTTTCATTTCATATAAATGAAGTAGAAAAGCACAAGCAAGTAATGGATGCATATAAAACAATTTTTCCAACAATAAAAATAACAAACAGGAAACAAATATCAACAAAATCTGGCGCTAGATTGGAGGTATCGGGACAAAAATGTCAGATTCTCTTATTTAGAAAAATAATGGGATTTGGTTACAACGCAAGAGACAAGAGCATAGGTAAGGCATTCTTTTTTAGAAAGGAAAGAATTATCGATTTTCTTGAAGGAATGTACGGTGGAGATGGATGCCTACGAGTGAGAAAAGCGGGGCTGTCAATAGAGTACAAAACAGCATCAGATACATTGGCGGAAGAGCTACGCATCTTATTGGAAATGCGACTAGGGATTGTTTGTTCGATGCAATCTGGGATGAACAATAAGAGAAAAATTGGAGACAGAGATTTACCTACAACAACATACAGAGCAATAACCATCTACGGGAAAGAAAATATGCGATCTTTGATTCCAAAGATAAAATTGCTGACAAGATATGCGCAGTTCATTGACGAATACAATAAAATAGGAACGAAGAAGTTCTCAAATAAAAAGTTCTTATCAAAGGAGATAAAAATAAAACAGATAATTGAAGTCAAAAAAGAGAACACAGTGTACGATATAAAACTGAAAAATAAGCCAAATCTATTCATCTCTGCAGGAAATCTAGTAGTTCACAATTGTGGCGGTGGAGAACCATTTCTCCATCCAAAAGAAGTCATGGCCTTGGGAAAGACCTGCAAGAAGAACGGGCTCCTGATGAATGTCACGACAAATGGGACGCAGCCGATGAAGCCGGAATACGTCAAGGACATCGAGATGGTGAGCATGTCATTCGACAAATACAAACAGCCGAGACTGAAAGACATAGCACGATATGCTGGGAAGGCAAACCAGTTGAGCAAGCACACGAGGGTCGGAGTGAACTTCCTTATCGACAGCGGGATGTTCAAACGCAAAGAGACGTTGCCGATGATCGTGAAATGGCTTTTCGACAATGTTGGCGTGGAGCGCGTCTTTGCGCTCTATCCGAAGAACTGGGAGTTCATCGACATCATACCGCATGCAGACCTCTATGCAGCATTGACGACGCTCCATGACCACTTCTATATAGATGATCTGACCTCGATGATATTGACGGAGAAGAAATACAGTGGATGGAAGCAATCGTGCCACTATGGCAAAGACATCATCAGCATCAACGAGTTCGGCGAAGTCACCGGATGTTCGTTCGACGGTCCAGAGAAAGCGATATTGAAGCTGGAGAAGCCAGAAGATATCCTGAAGATAAAAGACATTAAGATGGAAGAGAGGCATACATGCCCGTATCTGGAGGTAAAAAATGAGTAACATAGAAAAAACACTTTTGAAGAATGAAAGGAACCAATATCTATTCAATCCAAAAGAACTCGAACATCTGCTGCTGGAACGGGAGAAGCTGAAGTTCCATTGCGACAACTGCAAGCACGAATGGACGCAATATCGGCCAATCGGTTATGCAGTGCGCAGCGGAGACGATACGAACTTCTTTGCGATGATCGGGAACGAGAACAGCAGCATACGGGTTCCCGTCAAGTGTCCAGAATGCCGAAAGACGACCAAGATACGAAGGATGGCCGTTGCAAAGATATGCAGTCAGCCGCAGAGGCCAGCAACGGTGCGAAGAGAAAAAGACGGATTCGATGCCATATTCGAAGGATCGTCAGAGACGACGACATACTGAGGTGATATCATACCAAACTGGTGCGAATGTGAACTGATAATAACTGGACCCGACGCTGAAAGAGAACGGTTCAAGGAATTTGCCAAGGAAAGGAATCCGCATCAAAAACAAGAAGACCTGAGTTTGCTCGATGCGAACCAGTTCGTCCCGATGCCAGAAACATTGAGAATAGATTCTGGATCGCAGGACATTCTGTATGATGTGTGGTATGGAGAGATGCCGGAGTACAAATGGCTACCGAAAACGAGAGCGGCAGCAAAGAGACATCTGAGGAAGCAATACAAGAATGCAGACGAATTGGCCAAGCAATACAAATTCAATGTGGACAACTATGGCTGTAAGACGTGGTACGATTGGTCATGTTCACATTGGGGCAGTAAATGGAACTTTCGCGATGTGGAAATCATCGACGAGCC
>Ga0209777_10003488_pt1 | contig 19435 bp, 12 predicted proteins | sample FrelakmetHBP12HB_FD_187147 | JGI IMG/M metagenome (GOLD analysis project Ga0209777, IMG submission 187147) | Freshwater lake sediment microbial communities from the University of Notre Dame, USA, for methane emissions studies -HBP12 HB (SPAdes)... | ecosystem: Environmental > Aquatic >...
TGCCTGCTGCGCGGATTGATCATCAGCACCTTTATCGTCGTGGCACTGGGGTTGATCCTGGCAGCGGTCGGGATTTATGAATATTATTCCATCGCCGCCACCCTGCCCAGCGTGAGTGACTTGCAGCAACGCGCTTCGCAGTTCGAGACGACACACATCCTTGACCGCAACGGGGATGTCTTATACGAAATCAACGACCCGAACGCAGGCCGACGCACATATGTCCCGTTGAATGAAATATCCCCCTACCTGGTGGCGGCAACGATTTCCACCGAAGACAAGGATTTTTACACGCACGGCGGATTCGACCCGCTTGCCATCTTACGCGCCTTCTGGCAGAACATCACCAGCGGCGAGACCGTCTCCGGCGCTTCGACCATCACCCAGCAGTTGGCGCGGGCTTTGTTCTTCACACCCGAGGAACGCGGCCAGCGGAGCTACATGCGAAAAGTACGCGAAGCCATCCTGTCTGCAGAAATCGAGCGCCGCTATAGTAAAGACGAGATCCTTACACTCTACCTCAACGAAATCTATTACGGCAACTTGTCCTATGGTGTGGAAGCCGCCGCCGAGACCTATTTCGGCCAATCTGCCAGCCAATTGACCCTTGCTGAAGCGGCTTTCTTGGCTGGCTTGCCTCAGGCCCCCTCGGTCTATGATATATACGCCAACCGGGACATTACCATGGTCCGTTTCCAGAATGTCATCATGGGGATGCTTGCATTGAGCAGCGAACGTAACTGTATTTACGTCAGCAATACCCCTGAATCGGTCTGTGTGGACGGGGCGGCCGCCGCGGCTGCCATCCAGGAGATCCAGAACCGGACCTTCACCCCACCCACAATCAACATGCGTTACCCGCATTGGGTGCAATATATCCGTACCCTGCTCGAAGAGCGCTTCGACCCGCAGACGATCTACCGCTCCGGTTTTACCATCTACACCACGCTCGATCCGGACCTGGAAGATGCCGCCCAGCAAGCCGTCACGACCCAGGTGGCAGCCCTGGCGGACAAACATGTCACAGACGGGGCGCTGGTGGCGATCAAACCGTCCACGGGTGAAATCCTGGCTATGGTCGGTTCTCCTGATTTCTACAACGATGCCAACGCCGGGCAGATCAACATGGCAGTCAGCGCCACGCGCCAGCCTGGTTCGTCCATCAAACCCTTTACGTACCTGGCCGCTTTTGAAAAAGGCTGGACTCCCTCCACGCTCATCTGGGATGTGCCTTCGGAATTCCCGCCCTCCGGCCTGCCCAATGACCCGAATCCGCCTTACGTGCCGACCAACTTTGACCACAAGTTCCACGGCCCGCTCACCGTCCGTGAGGCGCTGGCAAACTCGTACAACGTCCCGGCGGTCAAGACGCTGCAATTCGTCGGCGTTTACGATGACCCGACCACGCCGCAGAAAGACGGCCTGATTGGCATGGCCGAGCGCATGGGCATTACCAGCCTGACGCGCCCTGATTACGGCCTGTCACTCACCCTGGGTGGCGGCGAAGTCAGCCTGCTGGAGATGACGGGCGGGTATGCCGTTATTGCGAATGGCGGGCTGAAGGTCCCGCCCGTGGCGATCACGAAGATTGTGGATTTCCAGGGCAACGTGATCTACCAGTACCAGCCCCCGGTTGGCGAACAGGTCATCAGCCCCGAACACGCTTTCCTGATGTCCTCCATCCTCTCCGACAATTCTGCCCGTACACCTGTCTTCGGTCCGAATTCGATCGTCAACCTACCCTTCCAGGTGGCAGTCAAGACCGGGACCTCGAACGACTCGAAGGATAACTGGACGCTTGGCTATACCCCGGACCTGGCTGTGGGCGTCTGGGTGGGAAATGCCGATGATACTGCGATGGAAAACACCACCGGCTTGACAGGTGCCGGGCCGATTTGGGCCGAGTTTATGACTTATGCCATCAACCGCCTGACCGGTGGCAATCCAACCTCTTTCGTGCAGCCAGCAGGCATCGAGGAACACACCATCTGCACAGTCTCCGGCACGCAGCCGTCACAGTGGTGCCCCAGCCAGCGCGAGGAGTATTTTGCTGCCGGGCAGCCGCCACTGACCCCCGAGAATGACCTGTGGCGTCAGGTGCAGGTGGACACCTGGACAAACCTGGAATCTTCTCCTGAATGTGCTGATTTCACCGATGAGCGCATGTCGATCAATGTGACCGATGAATCAGCGCGCAATTGGATTATGCAGGATGAAAGTGGCCAGCAATGGGCGCGTGATATGGGATTCGAAGATATTTTTTTCACCCCTGACAGGAAATGCGCCGCCAGCGACCCGCGCCCACATTTGCAGTTCGTGGGTCTGGAGGATGGTCAGACCATCTCGCAGAACCCGCTGGATATCAGCATCGTGGCGGATGCCACCGGCGGATTCCACTCCTGGCTCCTGGAGTGGGGTGTGGGCGGCGACCCGACGGACTGGACATCCCTGGTCAACGACAATGGCACCGCCGTCCCTGCGCCGACCAAAGTCTACACCTGGGATATGACCGGAATCCCAAACGGACAAGTTACACTGCATCTATACATGCGGGCTGACGGCGGTGGCTATGCCGAGAAGAAAATCCGACTGAACCTGAACCTGCCTACCTCCACGCCAACTCCAACTGAGACCCTCACGCCAACCCCGACCGGGACCCCCTCGCCGACTCCGTCTGTCACTCCTTTACCGCCTCCCACTTCCACGCTGATCCCAACCAACACACCCACGCCGACACTGTATTTCACGAATCCCCCGCCGATCATAGAAACCCCATCGGATACACCTATGCCCACCGAAACGCCCACTTAGAAAGGCTCTCTGGGAATCGCATTTTATGGTGTGGCTATTGGACGCCAGGCCGGGTCAAACTCCATGGAAAGGTCATTATTCAGGCGGACGATGGCTCCCGTACCATCCGCCTTGATGCGATAAAGATCGTAATCAAGGCGATGGGAATTCTGGATATCCGTGCTTTCATAAACTATCCAGATCCCATCCGGCGAGAAATCGCTATGCGTACCGTAAGCCTGGCTCCGCAGGTGAACCGCATCGGCAGCCGGGTGTTCATAGTCAAAGAGCATCAGCCAGCCAAGCTGCTGATCCCCGCTCGTCTCACCAAACACGATGGTTTTGCCATCTGGCGACCAGTCCGGGAGAAAATTCCAATTAGTGGCTCCCCGGTGGACCAGGTATGTCTGGCCCTGGCCAGTGTCGCTCATCACCCAGATTTGCAGGGCATTGGTGAGAGGGCCGTGACCGGTGTAGATGATCTGCGTTCCACTTGGCGACCAGGCCGGCTGCGATGACCAGTCAGGTTGGCGGACATCGCTGGATGGCTCGGTCAGGCGTGTTACACTGTTGTCGCCCAGGTTCAGGACATATATCTGTGGGGAGCCGTCTCGCAGGGAGGTGAAAGCGATACGCGTCCCATCCGGTGACCAAGCCGGGTCGAAATCGCCGCCTTCCTCGGATACCAGTGGAGTTAGCCCGCTTCCGTCAGCGTTGATGATGTACAACTTTGCCCCCGGATATTGGTTGAGCCGTTTTAAACAAGGGGAGATGAAAACGAGGCGTGCCCCGTCAGGGGACCAGGCGGGCTGGCAGGCGCCATAAGCCATGTTCGTCACCTGCTGTGGGTCGCTTCCATCGGCATTCATGAGGAAGATCTGTGGCTCACCGGTACGGTCCGAGGCAAAAGCGATCTGGCCGTAACCGCCGCCCAGGGAGGTGGGAGTCGGACCCAGGGTCTCGGTGGGCGTGGGTGTAATGGACGGCAGGAAGGTCGGCAGGGGCGTGCGGGTGGCAGTGGATGAGGGCTGCGGAGTAGCAGTCATGCCTTGTGGAGATGGAGACGGTAAAGTATTCAAGACTTTAACTATCGCGGTGGCAGGAACGGGTGTTGGCATTGACGTGGGCGTGGTCAGCAATCCCAGAAAGGCCTTCGTGACCGGCGACCAGAAGATGAGGATGGCTGACAGCACCAGTATAATGGCCAGCAGGAAGAAAGAGAAGAAGATCCACCAACTGGCACCGTGGACTTTCTTGCGTGGCTCAGATGGCGGGGGTGGGATCGGCCCATTCGTGGTCTCTCTGGGCATTTCGTTGGCGATGTTACTATCTTCCTCGGAACCGGTAGCCTGAGGCGGCGGTTTGACGACGATTTCACCTTCCAGCCGCTGGGTCTTGACGTTGGAAGTCAGTAATGCCTGCCTGAATTCCTCCGCTGACTGAAAACGATCCTCCGGGTGGACAGCCATGGCCTTTTCGATGGCGGACGCCAGTTTGCGCGAGATTTTTGGGTTGCGCTTGCGCAGAGGCGTCAATTCGACGTTGTCCATGGCCCGCGCCAGGCCATCTTCGGGGATGACACCGGTCAGCGCAGCGTAGAGTGTGGCACCGAGAGAGTAGACGTCTGTTCTCGGGTCAGTGCGGGCCGTGCCATATTGTTCAGGTGGGGAATAGCCGGGGGTCATGGCGCGCGCCCCGGTGGTCGTCTCCTGACTGCCTTTGACCAGTTTTGCCAGGCCGAAATCCACCAGGAAAATGTGCCCGTCCGGCGTGATACGGACATTGCCGGGTTTGAGGTCGCGGTGAATGATGGATGGTTTGCGTGTATGCAGGAATTGAAGCGCGTCGCACATGGCCGCGCCGACCAGAATTGCTTCTTCTTCCGAAATGGGACCGGTGCGTTCCATGCGCTGGCGCAAGTCTTCCCCCTCAATGTAATCCATGATCAGGTACTGGCCTTGCTCACCGATGACGAAGTGATCGGTGACGCGCGGCAGATTGGGATGACGCAGGTTGGCGAGGATAACCGCTTCCAACCGGAACTGGCGGGCGTATTCATCTGTGGTGAACAGGTTTTCCTTTACCGCCACATCCACGCCCAGATTCTCGTCCACGGCGCGGTAAACCGATCCCATGCCCCCCTGGCCAAGAATATCAACGATCCGGTAACGTTTGTGCAGCAATGAGCCGCGTTCGAGATTCGCGCCCATATCTGGTGAATTATATCAGAGACGGAAACCGGCCAAACATTTTAAAAAACAACTGCAAAGTGTCAGACTGCTTTCCCGGCCAACTTCAGTTTGACGAAAATCCACGGCGCACCGGCAGAGATCCACGCCCCGACCAGGAAATAGCGGATATAGCGCAAAATATATGGAAACACAGCTTCTGTATCGGGGACGATCAATCCAAAGAGCACCTTCAGACCGAGGTAGAGAACCAGCACTCCGACCGCTCCCAGTAAATAGCGCAAGATGCGCTTCCAAACCGAACCATTGGCATCAAACCCGCCCTGGCGGTTGAACCAGGCCAGACCGGCCAACAGCCCGAATAGCGTTCCGGCGGTGGTGAAGGCGCCACTCATTGAGACGGCATTTATTGCATACCCTGCCCAAGCCTGCGGTGGTTGCCAGTTTGCGATTATCAGCCAGAGGAAGGGGATAAGAGAGAACAGGATGAGCACCAGCGAGCCAAGGAAAGCTACAAGGAGTTGTTGCCTCAGGCTCATCTTTTTTAGCCAAGCGGCGACCGGTTTCCAGAACCGCAGTACAAGCCACAGCAATAATGCCCCTATCAACCAGCCGAGAATTACGTCGTGTGGAAAGTGAACGCCCAGGTAGAGGCGCGAGATGCCAATCAGCAGGATAATCACGATCGCGATCAACCATCCCCACCACTTGCGGAGGCTGGCTGCCAGCATTCCCCACACGCCAACTGCAATCTGGGCATGGCCGGAGGGCACACCGAAGGAAGTTTCGCTGGCATACCTGATCACGTCCGTACTATACCAATACGGACGCGGACCATGGAAAGCCATTTTGAGTGAGTCATTCACCGAGGTACTTAAAAGCAGGATAATGCCAACTCGTAGGCCAATGCCGGCCTCCACGCACCAGTAGAGCGCTGGCAGGAGCAGTAGAAAAAAATATTCATTCCCGAAGAAGGAGAAGACTTCCATGGGCGTCTTCAACCAACTGCCCAGGTTCTGCAAGAAGATGTTCCAGGTGATGCCGATGTTCAAGATGGTTTCCATAGAGCGACTCCTTGAGATTGACGATTATATGGTTAGTATTGTACACTCAAAGGATGAAACGTGTGTTTGAACGTTTATGGGACTTTCCATCCGCAGCCATCCTGACCTTGATCCTGCTGACGGTCTCTCAGAGGCTGTACGCCACTGATTGGGCTCTGGGCTTGGAGGTTCCCCTGCTCCTGACCGTCTTCGGTGTCCTGCTGGGACTGGCGCTCGGCGTCAGTCAATTCAGACGCGGGGGTGTCTTCTGGCTGGTGTCTGGCTTCAGCATCACTTTAATCCCGTTGGTGGCAGGCTTGGTTTTCTATCATAAAACCCCCTGGCTGGAGCGCATGATTAGCCTGGGCGGGCGGCTGGGAAATTCCCTGTTCCTTTTTCTAACCGGTCAAAAAGTCCCGGATACGATCCTGTTCGTCATTTTCACAGGGCTTGGATTCTGGATCATCAGTTTGCTGGCCGGATATGCCCTGGCGCGCCGCGGGGATTTTGCCACTGCGGTTGTACCAGCCGGGGTCGTGTTATTTATTATCCAGTTGTATGATTCGCACGTGGGTGACCGCGTGTTCATCCTGGCTCTTTACGCGTTCCTGTGCCTGCTTTTGCTTGGACGGTTAACATATGTCCGCAAGCGGCTGTTCTGGAAGGAGCAGCGCGTTTCAATATCTGCCGAGTCATGGACCGATTTGAACCTTGCCATCCCGGTCGCGGCTTTGGTGCTGATACTCCTGGCTTGGATTGTGCCGGCCACCGGAAAGCCGGCGGTGACTGCCGAGGTTACATGGGAGAGTATTACTCGCCCGCTGGATAAGATGCGTCAGAACCTGAGCAATGCCATCGCCGGTTTACGAGGTTACGATCAGAGTGCGGTCGAATTTTATGGCAATACGCTTGCCCTGGGTACACAAGCCTCGTCGGGCGATGCCGTATACCTGCGGGTCAGTGTTCCGCTCACGGGGGGAGCGGACCGTTACTACTGGCGTGTTCGCTCTTACGATCAGTACCTGGATGATCAATGGCAGAGTGTATACGCTTATACTGAGCCTTTGACGCCCGACCAGCCCTCTCTTATTCTGACGAATATGAATGGTCTTTCGAACGCATTCACCTTTACCACCCCGCAGGCTAATTTGGCAGTGCTGGTCACACCCGCAAACCCGATCTGGGTCAGCCGTCCTTCCGTGCTGACCTTCGTGCCGTCTACTGGTAATAAGATTGATCCGATCAGATTTAGTGCCTCTCCGCCTATTTTGGTCGGCGAGCAATACACCGTCCATGCCATCATCTATAATCCGACTGTCGACCAGCTTCAGCAGGCCGGGGAAATCTATCCTGCCTGGGTGGAGGACCATTACCTGAAACTGCCCGACAACCTTTCTCCCCGTATCACCGAATTGGCCCTGAAAATCACAGCGGAGGCAAAGACCCCCTACGATAAAGCGACTGCTATCACCGATTACCTGCGCTCTGCCATTACTTATTCACCAACGGTTGCACCTCCCCCGGAAGGCACCGATCCGCTGGTCTGGTTCCTCTTTGATTCTCGAACGGGTTTTTGCAATTACTATGCCACTGCCGAAGTGCTCTTGCTGCGTAGTGCAGGCGTGCCGGCCCGGATGGTGGTCGGTTTTGCACAGGGGGAGTATGAGCCGCCCGACAAGTACACCATCCGCGAAAAGGACGCACACGCCTGGCCCGAAGTCTATTTTCCCGGCATTGGCTGGGTGGAGTTCGAGCCCACCAGCAGCCAGCCGGTGCTCACCCGTCTCACGGGTGCCTCGCCGACCGAGCAGTCATTAATCCCTACGCCGCTTACCGGACAGGACAATGCTCTGCCACCCAACCCGGCCGAAAAGACCGCAGCAGGTTCCGGGTCCGGGGCGCCGCCGAACTCGCTCCTGAGGTTGATACTATACTTTGTACTGCTCGTTGTCATCATGGTTGGAGTTGTGGCAGCCTACACAAGCGGTCTGCTGGATAAAATCATCTGGCGTACGCGCAAGATCGTCAGCAGGCCATTGCCCATCCTGTTGACCGATGCCTGTACCAGCCTTGCCATCCCCCCGCCAGTCTGGCTGGGGCGTTGGGCCTATTTCACCAGCCTGAAACCGATCGAGCGCTCTTTTCGGGTGGTTTTCCAGAGCCTGCACTGGCTGGGTGCCCAAACATCGCCAGCCCAGACACCCGCTGAAGCCGCCGCCGCTCTGACCGCACACCTGCCTGGGGTGGCGGAAGAGGTACGTTCTCTGCTGCGCGAATACGAGCGCGCTCTCTACAGCCAGAGACACTATGACCTGAATATCGCCCGCCTCGAGATAAAGTTGATACGCCGCCAGGCGCTTCGCACAGCATTCCGCCAGCGTGTGACCGACTTCTGTTCGGCATTCCTGCGGATGTTTTCTCGAAAACCGGAATAAGAATTGATCGAAATTATCTTCGCCTTTTTCGTCCCTTTGCAGTAAATTAGGTACTAGATGACCAACGAACCTGCTCCACCCCTCAACGAACAAATCATGGCTCTCAGTAAATTGATCGGTCAGATGCGCAATACGCTCCAGACCGTGCGCGCCAGCCTGCCTCCAGGTACGCTGGAAAAGCTCTCAAGCCTGGAAAACACTCTGAACCTGGTTGGCAGCAAGGTGACCGCCATGCAGGATGAGCGCAGTCAACTTCTGGCACTGGCGCGCACCACCCAGGCAGTCAACTCCAGCCTGGAATTGGATGAGGTGCTTCGACTGGTCATGGATACCATCATCCGCCTGACGGAGGCAGAGCGCGGCTTCCTGATGCTGCGCGACGCCCAGGGACAGATGGTGGCACACATCGCCCGCAATTGGGAGCAGGAATCGATCAACCCCAACGAGTCTGCCATCAGTCGCACCGTCATCCAGCGTGTCATCGATACAGGCGAATCGGTGCTGACCACCAACGCCCGGGAAGACCCGCGCTTCGGCGGCCAGGATTCCATCGTGGCTCATAACCTGCGTTCCATCCTGTGTGTGCCGCTCCAGGCCAAGACCGAACTTATCGGCGTCATCTACACCGACAACCGCATCCGTACCGGCCTCTTCAAGGAAGCCCAGCGGGACCTGCTGAACGTATTTGCCAACCAGGCAGCCATAGCCATCGAGAATGCCCGCCTGTTTGCCTCAGTCCGCCTCACGCTGGACGAAGTGACCGAACTCAAGAACCTGATGGATAACGTTTTTTCCTCAATCGCCAGTGGCGTTATCACTGCGGATATCAAAGAGAAAATTACTTTGTGCAACCGCGCCGCCAAAATTATCCTGGGCTATGGCGTTGCCGAGGTTGTTGGCCGCCACCTGGATGATGTGCTGCCCACTTACGCGGCAGGCATCCGCGCCCATCTGACCACGGTGCGGGAAACCAACAAGTCCGTGATGGGACTGGAGATAACGCACTCCATGCCAGACCGCGGCTCCGTGGACTGGAGGCTCAACCTTTCACCGCTCAAAGATGCGGATCAGGCCACCCAGGGCGTTGCCATTGTTCTCGACGATATGACCGAGCGAAATAAACTGGAAGCCCAGCGCCGCCTGCTGGAGCGCATGGTCTCCCCGGCAGTGCTCGACCAGATCGATCCCGACAGCCTGCAAATCGGCGGCCAGCAGCGGGAGATCACCATCCTGTTTGCCGATATCCGGGGATTCACCAGTTTCAGCGAGAAAAAGTCCCCCGAGGTACTTGTGGCCGTCTTGAACCGCTACCTGGCTGCCGGGGCGGAGGCGGTCCTGGCCCAGGAAGGGACGGTGGACAAATTCCTCGGGGATGCTGTCATGGCCTGGTTCAATGCCCCGCTGCCACAACCCGATCACACCCTGCGCGCCGTGCGCGCCGCCCTGGGACTGCGGTCTGCCATCGAAAAACTCCATGCTGAACTCCCGCCTGAGGCGCAGCTCTCCTTTGGCGTGGGAATCCATTACGGCCAAGCCGTCCTGGGCTGGATCGGGACGGAAAAGCGCCTGGAATACACCGCCATCGGCGACTCGGTCAATACTGCCAGGCGCATCCAGGAAAACGCCGCCAGGAACCAGATTTTGATCAGCAAGGAAGCCTACGAGCGGGTCAAGGAACAGGTGGAAGCCAATCCTTATGCCCCATTACACGTCAAAGGGAAGGGTGAACCGGTGGATGTGTATGAAGTGTTGGATCTAAAGTAAATAAAAAACGAGAAATTAGAAAGACGAGTGACCGATACTGTGTCACTCGTCTTTATTTTCCTGCGATGGCTATGGTGAAATTATTAGTGGGATTCCTGTTTTGCCGGGACCAGCCACCAGAAGAGGAAGCCGGCTAGGATCGCAAGGGTTGCACCGAATAGGAAGGGGGCGGGTGCACCGAACCCTTTCCAGCCAAAGGCGCCTTGCCAGAGCAGCCCGGCAATGGCGGAGGCCGGGAAGGCCATCAATCCGATGGCGGCATTGTAGAGCCCGTAAGCCGTACCGCGCCGGTCGGCAGGTACCAGGTCGGCGACGAAAGCCTTGGCTGAGCCTTCAGAAGCGGCGTAATAGATCCCGTACAGGCCATAGAACAGCCAGATCTGCCAGCCGGTCTTCGAAAGGGCAAAGCCAAGGTAGACCAGGCCATAGGCGATCCAGCCGGCGATGATCAGCCGCCGCCTTCCAATCTTATCGGAGAGGGCGCCCAGGGGTCCAGCCAGGAGGGAGTAGATCAGGTTGAAGGTCAGCAGCATGAGCAGGATCTGCAGGACGTTCAGACCGCGGTTCTGACCCAGCAGGATGATGAAGGCATCCGAGGAATTGCCCAGGGTGAACAGGATCAGCACCAGCATGAAGAGCTTGAAACGGGTATCCATGCCCTTCAGACTCAACACCGGGACGCTGGATTTTTTCTGTATGCCGGTCTCCTTTGCCCCCAGGGCCAGCACCACCACCGCCAGCACCGCCGGGATGATGCTGACCAGGACCAGGATCTGGAAAGTGGGGCGGGTCAGGGTGGCCGAGCCGCGCTCGGTCAGCCAGACGATTACAGCGGCAATGAGCACGCCCAGGACAGCTCCGGCCGTATCGCCGGCGCGGTGCAGACCGAAAGCCAGGCCGCGCTGTTTCTCATCGATGCTGTCGGCCACCAGTGCATCGCGCGGGGCCGTCCGCACGCCCTTGCCGAACCGGTCAGCCACTCGTACGCCCAACACCCAGCCCCAGGCATTGGCAATATACAGGAAAGGCTTGGAGATGGTGGAGATGGCATACCCCAGCACGGTCAGCCACTTGCGTTGTCCAAGTTTGTCCGAGAGCGCCCCCGAATAGATCTTCATCAGGCTGGCAACGGTCTCAGCCAGACCATCGATCACGCCGATGACGGCCGTCCCGGCTTTGAGGACATTGGCCAGGAAGAGCGGTACCAGGTTGAAGATCATCTCGGACGAGACATCGGTCAGGAACGAAGTGGCCGTCACGATCCAGACGTTGACGGGCAGACTGCGAAGGCCTGTTTTTTTGTTTTCCATGAAGTGCTCCGTTGACGTGAGATGGGCGAATTGTACTCCGTGTTTTCCGTTTGCCGGATCTTTTTTGGCGTTACTTCCCTGCCGCTGTGAGCGTGGGCTTCAGGAAATACAGTTCCAGGAAATAGAAACTGAACGACAGGAGGAAATTGGTGGCCATCCCATGGGTGTATCCGTCATTTTGAAAACCGGACAGGACGAAGAGCAGCCCGGTAGTGGCAGCCAGGAAGGTTGTCAGAAAAGCCAGAATGCCAAATACTTGTACAATCCGTCCCCCGGACTTCAACGAGAAAACGAGACTGATCGCGGAAAAGATGACCAGCCAAACGCCCAGACTGGCATGGACCACGGCGACGACCCCTGCCTGGTGGAGCGCATTTGAGACCCCGTTCAAGGAAAGCCTGAATGGAGGGATGGATGGAGGGTTTGCGATATTTACGGTCATACCCAACTCGAATTGCAAGGCGAGCAGGATCAGGACAATGATCACCATGACCCTTGATTGCATTAACCGTTTCGCTGGCATGGATGTTGATCTCCTTTTGCCTCAATTTAACCTTTTTAAATGTGTGGTGGCTCATTTTTCCAATCCGGCCATCGTAAAGAACCCCGCCGCGCCTGCGCAGGCCCACAGCAGGAAATCCGCCGCGACCTCCACGATGTTTTCTCCCCGAGTTGGACTTGTTCAAGGGACAAGTAGGTTCCTTTCACAATTGCCCGTCACCTCCAAGGTGACGGGCAATTGATCTTGGCTAATACCCCAACTCCGTCATGATCTGCGCCTCATCTTTCTTGCCCCCTGCGCCGAATAACTCGCGCCAGAAATCATCATCATACCGCCTCGACTTGACTGGCAGCGGCATCGGGACTCCCCAGCCCAGCAGGAGCACTTCCTCCTTGGGCTGTAAACGCGCCAGCATGCCGCGCAGGGACTCGCGCCCCGCAAGACCCGAGAGCACAGCATGCACGTCGTCTTCGTCACCCAGCCAGCCGGAGATGCGCGTGCCCAGTTGGGACATGACCTCGTCATCGATCTGCGACGGGCGCTGGTCGATGATCAGCAGGGTGACGTAGTATTTGCGCATCTCCCGGGCGATGGATGCGAAGGTGGTCTGCCCGGCCATCTCCCGGTTGAGCAGTTTGTGGGCTTCCTCCACCACGATGACCAGTTGGCGGGGCTCGTTTTTTCCTTTCGAACGGAAATCATTGGTCCTGTTCTCCCAGACCTGCTTGATCTTGCGGGTCAGCAGGTTGCTCGCCAGCAGGTAGTCCAGGTCGGTCTCGAACTCACCGAACGACAGGATGACGTGCTTACCCGCCTCCAGCGATTTGACGATCTCGCCGATGCCATCCGCGGCTGGTTTTTCGACGATGTAATTTTTATGGAACAGGCGCTGTAACTTGGAGTGCAGGCCTTCGGCAGCCGCCACGTTGACACCCGCCCGGTTCGCCCAGGCTGCCACCGAATGGGGAGCAGGGATTTTCTTGCCATCCTCCGTTTCAATGACCGCGCCGTTCTCCATTTGACGGAAGGCTGAAAACCAGCCTTGGCGGAATTCGGTGTAGAGGGCGTCCAGTGTGGTTGGAGTGGTCTCCTTGAGATTCAATTCACGCGTCAGGAGCTCGATATCGGCGGAGGTGATGTCGGACATGGCGATCTCCAGGTTGAAGTCCGGCGTGGAGCCGCGGATGGTTGACCCGGCGCCCAGTCCCACCACCCGTACGCGGCTGGCGAATTTGGTCTTCAGCCCGGTGACGCGCAGGCCGGTGTCGGAAGCGGTGTCATCGAAACCGTACTCGTTGTGCATGTCGAAGACCAGTACCGAGGCTTTGCCGGTGTGCATCAGCCCGGCCAGAACGATGCGGGTCAGGAACGACTTGCCGGTCCCGGTGGCGCCGAAGACTCCCGCCGAACGCTGGATGAACCTGCCCAGGTTGATGCAGACGGGATGGCCCTGCTCGCGGGTGGTGCCGATGATGAAGTTTTCCTTCTTGACCGGGTCGCCGAAGATCTCGGCGATGTCGCCGCCCGAGGCCATGCGGACCGGGGCGTGGTGCGGCGGCACGGTCTTGACCGGCAGCGGGTGCGGCTGTTCCTTGGCATGCTCCGCCGCCCAGGCTTTGTACTCGGGCGCCCCTGGTTCGGGGCCGCGCTCCAGCATCAGGGCGGGCAGGATCTCCAGGTTGGTGAAGAGGGTCTGACCGTGCAGGGCGTGGGCCAGGGCGGGCGGCAGGCGCGTCTCGGTCTGCTCGTCGGCAAAGCGCGGGTCGGTGGACCCGAGTTGCAGGTCGGTGACCAAACCATAAAACTGCCAGTCGCCGGATTCGATGACGACAAATGCCCCTTCCTGTACTTCCTGGGATGGGACAGTCAGGCGGGCGCGGAAGGATTCTTTCAGCCCGCCGCCAACGATATAACCGATTGGGTTGTCTTCGCTCATAGTTTGCTCCTTGCTATCTTCATGTCGTTGCGAGCGAAGCCCCTGCAGGGGGCGTAGCGAAGCAATCTCATCGAATCGGCAAGCATTCCTTTGGATGTGCCATGAGATTGCTTCGACCGGCGGGCAAAGTGCGCCCGAACGCCGGTCTCGCAATGACATGATTGGTATTTTTAACTTGCTGCTAACTCCAATGCTTTTTTGATGTCTTCCGCGATCATTTTGCGCTTGACCTTCTCCACGAAGAACGCCGGGCCGGCCTGCACGTAGGACGGCAGGGCGCGGGCTCCGCGGAATTTGAACTCTCCGCCGCGGATCTTGTAGGTGGAACCGGCGGGGATGACGCGCGGCTCGCCGCTGCGTTTTGCGATCATATTGATGGCTTTGATGGCCACGTCACCCATCAGCAACCAGACCCTGACGTTCGGGAACAGGGCGATCTCTTTTTCGAGCAGGTGCGAGCAGTTTTCGATGGTCGCTGTGGCGATCCCGTAGCCAGTCTTGCCGCACTTGACCGCCGTGGTCAGGTAGACGCCCAGATGAAGAATATCCTGCATGGACTCCACCTTTGCCCCGGCGTCCTGGAAGGCCAGCACGGTGGTCCGGGCGAAGAGGGCGCTCTCCCCGGCATAATAGTAATCGGAGGGATTTTCCGGCGCGGCCTCGGAGATGAGCAGGATGGAGATTTTTGCCGGATCGATGTCTATATTCGGTACGAGGTAACTGGAACGGCGGGTGTCGAGGCAGGGGAAATCGGAACACTGGATATGTGCGGAAGGTTTCATCGTTCACTCTCCTTTCGGAACTGACACGAACAGGCCGGAATCTTTTGTGACGTGAAAAACGCCACCGCGGGCTTCCATTTCGCGGGCGACGAACTCTCTGAACGCAGCCTTCCTTTCCGCAGAAAGATGCACCCGGCCGGATAAAAGGTAATCCACCAGCGCAGCCACTTCGGTCACTTCCAGGGCGTCTTCATACCGATATATCTTGATCCGGGTGAAGCATGCGGAAAGCTGTGCAAATCCATTTTCGAGATTAAAGGAATTGACCTTGTTCCAGGAAGTAAAACCGGGATCAAACCTGGCGAGCAGGTCACCCAGCTCGATCAAGTGCCTGTCTCCACCGGTTGAAGCAAAAAAAATACCGTCTGGTTTGAGGACACGCCGGATCTCTGCCAGGGCGGTTGTTCGATCGGGTACATGATAGAGCATATGGTTGGCGATGACGGCATCAAAAGATCCGCTCTCAAGGGGAATGGATTGGGCGTCAATGACTTTGTACCGGAATTGGTGGTGCGTTTCAAGATTTCGCCTGGTTTCTTCCAACATCCCAGCGGAAAAATCCGACAGGGTAATTTCCCACCCGGCTGGAATGCGGATAGTATTCTCCAGCCACAAGGAACCTGTACCGCTGCCCAACTCCAATATCCGGGCGTGTGGCGGCAAGTTGAAATGGTCGAATACCCACGGGAACCAGCCGTAAGGATTGACACTGAAACGCCGGTGCAGCAGGACACGAGCATCCAGATTTGCAGAATCCCTGTACTGACTTTCGAGATACTGGTGGTCATTCAATGCCGGGAGAGGCATGCAGGTTCTCCGTAATTCGCAGGTTCGCCAGATCGACGTACTTCTGGTCAATTTCGTATCCGACATAATGCCGCCCGGATTTCAGGGCAGCGATGGCGGTTTGCCCGCTGCCCATAAATGGGTCGAGCACAATTTCGTTTTTGAAGGTGTAAAGTTGGAGCAATCGGCGCGGCAACTCAACCGGGAATGGGGCGGGATGACCGATCTTGCGCGCCGGTACGGCGGCGAAGTTCCAAATGGATTTGTTGTATTCTAGGAATTCGTCGCGGCTGATGGTGCTTTCCCGTTTGGCCGGGTTCTGGCGCTTGAAGGTTTCTTTGCAGAAGACCAGGATATATTCGTGCACATCCCGCAGGGTCGGGTTGCCCGCAGATTTCCAACTGCCCCAGGCCGTGGAAGCGGATGCGCTGGCGGCCTTGTTCCAGATAATTTCGCCGCGCATTAGGAAGCCCAATCCGATGGCCTGCTCCGCAATGAAAGCGTGCAGCGGGATGTACGGCTTGCGGCCCAGGTTGGCCACGTTGATGCACATCCGTCCGCCGGGGACCAGAACGCGCCGGGTCTCTTTCCAGACGCGCCGGAGAAAGGCCAGGTATTCGTCGAGGCTTAAATCTTTGTCGTATTCCTTGCCGACGTTGTAGGGCGGCGAAGTGACCATCAGATGCACCGAGCAGTCCGGGAGTTCGGTCATCGCCTCGGCGGAATGGCAGAAGATGCGGTCGAGGGATTCGGGCGGGATTGGATTTTCGAGGTAGGGCACATCCTGTCCCTGCGGCTGATCGTCGTAGAGTTTGCCCGCGTAAAAAGCCGATGAGTCATGACCGGCGCGGCCGGGGGAACCGAAAGAAGACGTTTTGGTATTTTTCCTTTTTGTCATGACCGGTAGTCTCTACCACAAAGGCACAAAGCCACGAAAGGTTTGTGTCTTTGTGTCCTTTGTGTTTATACAACCTCGCCCAACGCGCCCAGCACGGACATCAGCGTCGGATAGTCGTCACGCAACAGTGTAATCAATTCCTGCGCGGCGGATTCGAACCACTTTTCGTTCTTCGTTTTTTGATTGGCTTGACGTGCCTGCTGCAAGTGCGCCGCCAGGACCTCACCGATTGGAATATCCTTCGCCTGCAAAATATGGCGGAAGTAGCCAAACTTTCCGGCACTCGTAAACTTCGCCAGTTCGGAATCCGAGCACAGGTAAATGACGTCCAGGCTCAAGGGCGGACGGGGCGGCAGGAGGTGGGAGATCTTCCCGCCCTGTTCGTAGCCCACTGCCAGCACGGACATCTCGACCGGTACGATGCGCCGCTCGCGGTTATCGTGCATCACCTCCGGGCTGACGTTGCCGGCCGTGACGAGTTGGCGCACCAGCCCATCGTCGTCAATGTGGATATCGTAGATCAGGCCGTAGACGCTGTAGTCCTTGTCCAATGGAGCGCGGACGAGGGCGCCGAAGGCCGGGGCCTCCAGTTGCGAGACCGAGCAGCCAGCTACAAAGCCGGTCGTCCCGGCCCGAAGTAGATGTCCGATTTGGATTGAGTTTATCATTTTGTCCTCGTTTTACCTGGCAAATCTTTTGCTGACTGTTTGGCTGATATTTCCTCGACCTCGCCGCCGGACTGCCTCAATTCCATTTCAAGCATTGCCTCCACCTGTTTCTTATCTTCGAATTTCACCACCGCTGTCTCGTGGGCGCGATGCAGGATGTACGGATAGGGCCGTGCTCCCATCACCCGGCACTGCTGGAGCAGGGCGGCATGCAGGAGATTGAGTTTATCGGGGTCGTCCGCCACCCATTTGGGGAACTCGACCCGTACCAGCGATGGGTGTTTCGTATCGCCGACGTTCAGGTAGAAAAAATGCAGCGCCAGGAGTCCGGTGTAATGGAGGCGTGAACTGGATTGCAGCCCGAACACCGCCGAGCGATGCCCGCCGGGCAGGAAGCCGTACAGCCAGCGGTCGGTCACCCCGCGCAGGCTGTGTTGAATGCGGACGTTCTTGTATTCGTCATCGGTGGAGAACCGGGCGATTTCCAGCGTGCGGACAACCAGGTCCGCGCCGGGCTTATCCACGTAGCCGGCAACGGTCACGTTTTTGGCCTGCAACTGCGACAGGATGGATTTATGGATTTCAAGATTCTTGCGGTAGTCGTCCTCGCTGCCATTCTTCGCCCCCCACAACTCCACCGGCCCATCGGTCAGAGCGAGCAGCGGGGCAGGGTAGTTCGGGGCCAGTTCGAGCAATTTCTTTCGCTCGGCGATATCCCGGCGCTGCTCGATGGCCTCGCCAGTCAGCATCCCGGTCTCGGTGTAGAGCTCTTCGGCGAAGAGCAGGCTGCTGTCGGTGAATACCTGGGGCGGCTGTCCGGAGCCGGGCTGCATGGCAATGGCGCCCACGTTGACCAGCGAGTACTGCACCGCGGCGTGCCGGTCGGGGAGGATCTGCGACCCGTCCGCCGCGAGCAGGGTGAGAGGATTTTGCCCTTCGTCCGGGCGTGAGGCAGGCTCCGGGATGGAGGCATCCAGGCGCTCTTCCAGCGGGATGGCGCAGCGGAGGCTGGAGTCGGCCTGGCGGGCGCGTTCCACCTTGTCGCGCAGTTCCGGCGCTTTATCCGCCCAAGAGTCCAACAGGCGACGGGCGTGCTCGCGCAGGGCGTCCAGGCTTTTCTGGCGTGCAAGCGCCCCGGCCCCCAGGGCGCGGATTTTCTCAAGCACCTGTTGAAAGTTAAGCGCCATGCTTCTCCGTTACAGAGTACTGCGTAAATATTCGAACCAAAACCTCGTTATTTCCAAGCCTTTCGATCTCGGTGCCCTTTGCCCGGCTGCCAGCAGGTCTACTTGCAGGCGGAAGGCAGCAGGGAATTGACATCGCTTTTGTTGTCCACCTGCGTGAACTTGCCGGAGATGATGCCCATCGACTGGAAGGGCGGGACGGTTTGCACCGCTGGCTGGGCAATACGCAGCGTGTAGCAGCCCACGAAGGTCTGCGTGCCGCCGGTGGTGGTCAGCACCCTGGTGGAGAGCGGGACCTTGTAGTACTCGCTCCCGGCGGCTCCCTCGCTCTGGACGGTCCCGAAGGTGGCTGCGATCACATCCGTGTTCGAGTAGCCGGCTGCGTACGGACCGTAGGGTCCGGGGAAGGAGGCAGGATCATCGAAATAAGAGTACGCCCGCACATACTGCTTCCGGTTGAGGGCGTTCAGGAAGGAGCTGACGGTCTCGATCGGTCCGCTGCGGTCATCCAGGAAATTGCTCTTGTCGATGCTGAGGCTGCCGCTGGAGATGGGAGCCGTGGCGCCTCCCAGGGTGTAACCGTTGCAGGCGGTCGCCAGCGCGGAGGCATCGCTTAGATTGATATCCGATGCCCGGGCCGAACCCTTGGTGATGCTCATGGGGAAGTAGGGCGGAGAGCCCAACACATCCGGCGAGACCTCATGCACCACGTAGCAGGCCGCATAGTTGGTGTGCGTGTTATTCTTGGTGGTGGTTTTCAGGATGACCGGGATGGTGTAATCGACCTGGCTCATGTAGGCGTCACCGGTGATCTCGCCAAACACCAGGTCCACCAAGACGGTATCCTGGTAGCCGGCGGCGAAGGCATTGAAGTTGCCCAGCATTTTGGATGGGTCCGCCCAGTAGCCGTAGGCGCGTGAATATTCCTGGCGGTTGATGGCGTTGTACAAGGAGATGATCACCTGCCAGGGCGTGCTGCGGTCATCGACATAATTCGCCGGCGTGGGGATGATCACCGGTATCACCGTAATGGTGGGGGTCGGTTGGGGGGGTTTGGAAACCTGGGTGTCTGTCGGCAGGGGAGTATTGCTGGGCACCTGGGTGTCTGTTGGCAGGGGGGTGTCGCTCGGAACCTGGGTGGCGGTCTC
>Ga0209777_10003489_pt1 | contig 19432 bp, 17 predicted proteins | sample FrelakmetHBP12HB_FD_187147 | JGI IMG/M metagenome (GOLD analysis project Ga0209777, IMG submission 187147) | Freshwater lake sediment microbial communities from the University of Notre Dame, USA, for methane emissions studies -HBP12 HB (SPAdes)... | ecosystem: Environmental > Aquatic >...
AACTTCGTCAATACTCTGAATACCGTCCTCTTCTCACTCATCTTTGGATTCTTCATCATCGTCATCATCGTCTACATCGCAACAGGCCGCGAGAAACGATTCGTCGTCCCGGACTATTTGAACGTGATGCCGTCGAAACGGAAACCATGGCGGGTGAACCTTGTCTTTGTGAAAAGCGCCGAGGATTTCAACCCCAACGGTTTCTACGCCACCCTCCTCGACTTGCACCAACGCAAGATCATCACTATTGAGTCTGAGGACGAGAAGAACATCGTCATCAAGATCAATCAGCCGAACGCGTTAGACTTAGATGAGTACGAAAAGCGGGTGATGGGGTTCCTGACGCATTGGGCCCATGACGGATTGTTTTCCACCGTGATGTTCGAAGAGACCGTTAAAGCGATGAAAGGCTCACTGCGGTTGTTGCCAGCGCAGCAGGATTTGCATTATTTGCTGCGGTCTGCGGATAGGAGCGTCTCCCGGGAGTTCATTAAAAGCGGGCGGAAGATCCCAGCGACCCTTGTTGGGTTGGGTGGTGTCTTGTTCTTCATTTCAATCGTCTTGTTTGGGACTTTCGGCACCGTGTATCCGATGACGGGGACGGCGTGTGCGTACTCGCTTGTGTTTATCCTTCAAGCTCTTGTGATGACGGCTGCGCCGCCGGAGTTGTTTGGACAGTGGAAGGACGAGTTTTATAAGGAGAAACAGGAGTGGGAGTCGTTCCGGAAATTCCTCTTGGACATGGCGCATTTGGAGCAGTATAAACTGCAAGACCTCAGTGTGTGGAAGGAATGGCTGGTCTACGGGACGACGCTTGGCGTCGGTACCGAACTGGTCAAAGAGATGAAACGCCTCAACATCCACGTGCCGGAAGCCACGGTCGTGCCAGCGATGCATACGTCGTTCATAGGCATCAACGCTGCCGTCTGGGCGTCCATGTCGTCCGGCGGTCACGGTGGTGGAGGATTTGGTGGCGGAGGGTTCGGCGGCGGTGGCGGGTTCGGCGGAGGCGGAGCCGGCGGACGATAAACCAACTCCTTATTGATTCGGCTTACGTTTTAAATACTATCGTCATCAGGAAATCTTAGGGAAAAGTTTAAAATCAGGGACCTCGCTTGATTATCTTGGAGGAATATACGAATGATGAAGGGCGGGGTTTTGGTTGTGCTTGGTTTTTTGTTTTTGGGTAGTATGCTTCCTGCAGTCTCGTGCCAGACTGTTCAGCCTGCGTCAGTGCCTATGGGTGTGACCTGGTATGTTGGCGGTGATGGCCCGGGTAACTTTACGACGATACAAGATGCTGTCAATGCCTCAGTCGATGGAGATATTGTATACGTGTATCGCCATGAACCATATTACTGGGAAAACGTCGTCATCACGAAAGCCATCTCACTTGTCAGTGACTGCCATGCTGTGTCCCTTCTAGCTCGTAATTATCAGCTGCCTGCGATCCGGATTCTCCATGATGCTGTGAGAGTGGACGGATTTCTCATTCACTATGAAGGAGGCTTTAACACTACGGGGTATGCAATCATCGTTGAAAACGCATCGAACGTGAATATCAGTAATTGCGACTTCAAAACAGACCAGTGGACTATTACGTTCGACAACGTGTCGAGTTCCTCGATTTTTCATAACCTTTTCGAGACGATTGAGTCATATGATGGGGGAATCCTTGTTTCAGGAGGTCATGGAAACATCATCGAGCGAAATCACATCAATATTCACTTTGGGAACGACGCTGTCATCACAAATGGAGCTCGCAATACCACGGTGATTTACAATAACTTCTCATTCCCTTGTGACTTCGATTACGGGTGGGCTATTGAATTTCCTGGCGCTGGTTCAGGAAATAAGATTATTGACAACAACTTTTTTACCCCTGCCCGCAGCGGTACTCGTTCATACTGGAACGGCAACTATTATGGCGGAGCAAGGGGCAGACAGCACTATCCATTCCTTCACCATTTTCCAATGTTCATCCCGTCGCCAAAACTCCTGATAGGGCAATTCAGCATCGACTGGCATCCAGCGTCTCATCCAAACGATTTATGGTGAGACACACAATTAGTCAGGCACGCTTTCCAGGGAGTGGAACACCTCATTGACCTTAGGAGTTAGGTTAACAAATAAGCTTATTAACTAATAAGTTAATATGATAATATGGTGATTCCTCTACGAATTTTCAATCCATCGGAACAACTCATCATCGAATACCTCCTAACTGGTGAAAAAACCCTTTCTGATATCGCCCAGAAGCTTCGGTTCAGTAAACCAGGGACGTCGAAATACCTCAAGAAGCTCGAGGAAAACGGCCTGGTGAAGGGCGTGTATGAAAAGACGACCGAAGGCCGCACGGTGCGATATCACCTGGAGCCATTCCACTGTGTTCTTTCGCTGGATCCAACCTCAAAAACAACACTGTCGTTTGTGGTGGACGATATGTTTGACCCGGACTTCCCCTTGCTTGGAATCATCACCCAGAAGGAAATGCGAAGCGAAGTGAAACAGTGCTTGGAAGAGCTGCGAAAAAAACAGGTGAACGATGTCACGGTGGTTCTCTACGGGTCGGTAGCGACGGGGTCGGCGACCCGGAAAAGCGACATCGACCTCCTGTTCGTGAAAGACGCATGGACAAAGCAGGAGAAAGAAGCCTGTTTGGACGCGGTGGCCGACGCCACGGAGAAACTGTTGCATCCGGTGAAACCTCAGTTCCTCACCGTTTCTGAATTCGATTCCATGGATCCCGTGCTACAAAAGGAGATAAAGGACCAGGGGGTTGTCGTCTTCGAGTCTGGGAGGTCATGGAAATCGATACAGCAGCGGCTGCGAAGGTACGCGAGTATTACGCCTTGAGCTGCGTGTATCTGAAGTCGGCACAGATCTCTCTTGACCATGGGTTGTATGAACCCGCCATGTTTACCGCGATCCATGCACTCGAGCTTACGCTTAAGGCTGCGCTTCTGACCAAATCGCCAGATGCATGGAAGACGCATAACGTGGGCGGGCAGTTCGGGCGATATTTCCGAGGAGAGCTTGGTGAGGATTTCTGCCATCGGATCAATATTCTTCTCACTCGGTATAATCTGCCAAGGTATCCCAGTGAAATCCCAGTTGATCCATCCAGTGTTCAGCACGATATCGCGTTCATCGAAGAAGTCCTTAGAGACATAGATAAATTGTTAAAGAGATATTATTCATAGCAGGCACAACTCCAGGAATAACAGTTTTTTTAAACAATTCCTCCTGTTGGTTATGAATAAAACCCTATAAGATATGTAAAAATTTATTTACATAAAAATTTATAAACAAATAGTTATTTGAAAATTGTGGATTAATGGGTGAAAATGGATTGAGAAAGGTGTGGCATCTATGGAAAAATATGATGTCGCGATCATAGGGGGAGGTCTTGCCGGTCTGAGTACAGCTAAATTTCTTGCAGAAGCAGGAGTAGATTTTGTACTGTTGGAGGAGCATGATGATTTTTATATGAAAGCGTGTGGTGAGGGAATTGGTATTAGTATCGGGGATTATCGTTTATCGGACCTGTATGGGAGTAAAAAGGGGATAGAGCGAGAAGTGGTTGGAATTTGTGCTCAGACGAAATATGGGGATGTCACGATTCCTGCGCCTCTGTTGATTATGAATAAAAGAGAGATGGAACAAGAATTTGCGGACCAGGCGATAAAAAGAGGGGCACATATACGGATGAATGAACGAGTTAAGGTTATCGAAAAACATGATACTTTTATTATTAAACCACAAAACATAGAGGCAAAGATACTGGTAGGGGCGGATGGTGTGTTTTCACTTGTGCGAAAATTTACTGGCCAATCGACTCCTAAGTGCGCTGTTGGTGTCTCGGGGATTTCTCACCGTATTGATCGTGATATGGACTATTGCTATATGGTCCTCAATAATGATATCATAAAACATGGGTATGCATGGTTTTTCCCGAAGAAAGAGACATGGAATATCGGTGTCGGCTCTTTAGATCAACAATATTTTAAAGAAGCTTTTGACTATTTTAAAAAGAACTATGTTGTTGATGCTTGGAAAGGCGGATGTGGTCCTTTTTCGAAACCGTTACGGTTAAGCAATAAAAATATTTTTTTAGTCGGAGATGCGGGGGCTCAGGTTCGTTCCATTGCGGGAGCGGGAAATTTCACGTCGATCATTTCTGGTAAGATTTTAGCTGATACACTAATAAAATTTTCAAAGAAAGATTTCAGTGCAATCCATTCGAAGGAATATAGTAAAACGTGGAATGGTGCGTTAGGAAAAATTTGCCGACGAGAATATTACCTGACGTATGTCCTGAAACAAATTATGAAAAATGACCGGTTGTTGTATTTCTCTGTGTCGAGGCTTGCGAAACTCGCTCCAAAGCATTTCAAATCACACTATTAATTCCTTCTTGGAGAGCCGGGTTTTCGTTATATTGTATCACGAAATCCGAATAGCTTTGAAAAAAGAAGCTAGGTGATTTTCATTCTATTGGAATGAAATCGTGATTCTCGAAGCCGATTTTCATATCTGCTTCTTACTTTTGTGACTGATGAACTGTATGTGTTTTTGAATCGTTTTAGAGTTATTTTTACTATAGCTTCTTATATTTTCATTCACTCTAACAGATGAGTCGAAGAAAAAATAGGAGTTGGAAAAATGATGAAACAAAAGTATGATGATGCGTTGAGCGTCGTCCCAGAAATGACGAACCTGCTGTTGGAAAACGACCATGTCCGTGTCTTTGACGTTCGGTTTAAACCTGGTCAAAGAGCGACGATGCATACGCACCCGAACCATGTGATCTACGTGCTCAATGATGGTAAAATGAAGGTCACGTCATCGAATGGGAAACCCCAAGAAATAACGCTGAAAGCCGGGCAGGCACTCTGGATGGATGCGACAGCGCACATTGCTGAAAACACAGGAAAAACCGATGTTCATAATTTGATTGTGGAGTTGAAAAAGTAAGTTGAAAGACGATTGTGACGATCTCATCATCGATTATTACAAAGATATTGCTGAACAATTCTTGAAAAGTGTCCATTACTAGTATGTCAGTTAAGTTCACATACAAACATCACTAGTATAGTAGTAATGATTGATTTTTTTTGTGTGTTCCTTAGTGGAATTGCTATCCTTTAGGGTTTTGAGAGCCAAATCGTGATTTTTCGTACCGGGATATGAAATGGTTTCAGTGCATCCTCAATTTTCCACGAGGCTTTTTCAGGGATGAGTAATGATGCGATACCGATACGGATTCCGCCGACTTCATCGATCAAGCCTTTTTTCGTGGACTCATACACTTTTCCGTTGTATCGTTTTGCCGTGGTCAAACCATAGAGGATACGTTTGATTTTCATTTTCTCCGACTGTTGGATTTTACTAAGGTCGAATTTGAGGATCTCATAGGGTTCAAGGTCAAGTCTCTGCATCGGTATGTCCGGGAAGGCTCCGTATAGGAGGACGCCTTCGCGGAGGAGGGTTTCGATGAGATGCCGATCGAGGCGTTCAAATGTGGTATCGGTGAAGATGACGTTGATGTCCTTGTCGTATTTCTTCTCGAGTTTAAGAAGAAGGGGTTGGAGGTTGTTTTCAGCGGTCTTATCTTGAAGGACGAAGCAGAGATCGATGTCGTTTTCCGCTCGTTCCTGGCCTCTGGCTGCAGAACCAAAAAGGATGATGGCATTGATGGTCTTGAAGTGAGGTCCAAGTGCCTTGATATCATCGAGCAGTTGTGGGATCATTTGAGGGTGCCTCCTAGTTTCTTGAGGCAATCTCTTTTCGTTATATTGTATAACGAATTATAGGTAAATAATGTTTTCGTTATATTGTATAACGAAATTCGATTAGCTCTGAAAAAAAGAAGCTATGTGATTTTCATACTATAGTACCCTACAATGGAATCACTCCATGAAGTTTGAATTAGATTAAGGTTAAATCAAATAATCAGAACTTTTACACTTTTAGGTAGAAGGTATATGATGTATGCCCTCAAAACATGGATAATAATTTATAATTGAACCATTATTATATTGTACTGAATCTGGGAAGAGGAATATGAGAGCATTTCTCCGTGGTGTATCGATAACGCTCATGTTGGTGTTCCTTCTCGTCGACGCCTTTTCATGCATTCCCCATGGCCAGGGTGCTGGTGCGTCGGTCATCGTCAATACCGGAGGATGTTGTAACGGATACACCCTGATCGACAGTATGTTACTCTATCCGAAATTAATCGATATGAACGGGACTGTGATTCATCAATGGAAATCATATACTCCGATACCTGCAAAGCTGCTCCCCGGCGGGTTTCTTCTTACGAGCTATAAATACAAATTCTTCGGGTATATCAATGGGGACGATAGCGCATTGGAAGAGTTAGATTGGAACGGGACTCTCGTATGGAACTACAGTGGATGGGAGGACGGACGGGCGCGGCAGCATCATGATTTTGAACGGGAGGGAAACCCCGTAGGGTATTACGCTCCCGGTCAGGATTTCGTGCTTCAGGGCAAAACGCTGGTCCTGGCGCACGACAACGTCACCAATACCAGCATCAGCAAGAGACCGCTCCTGGATGAGGCCATCTATGAGGTGAATTGGAACGGGACCCGCACGGGCTTTGAGTGGCATGCCTCGGAGCATTTTAACCAAATGGGTTTTGACGCCAAAACAAGGCACGGGATCTACATCAATCCGGGTATCCTGGGTGATGGCGACTGGCTGCACATGAACTCCATGTCGCTTCTTGGCGAGAACAAATGGTACACCATGGACCCTGTCAAGTATGCGTGTTTCAACCCTCAGAACATTATTGTCAGCTCTCGGAACGCGAACTTCATCGCTATTATCAGTCGGCAGACGGGAGATATCGTCTGGAGGGTGGGGCCGGATTATTCGAAGGATACCGAGGCTGGCCGCAAGCTTGGTCAGATCATCGGCTTGCATCACGCCCATATGATTCCCAAAGGCCTCCCGGGCGAGGGAGATATTCTGCTCCTTGATAACGGGGGCGCTGCGGGGTATGGCTATTTCGGGATGCCGAACCGCTTCCGGCTGTATTCTCGGGTCCTCGAATTCAACCCCGTGACCTTCGATATCGTCTGGCAGTACTCCGATATCCATCTTGGTTGGTTAATCCCGCGCAGTGGTGAGGACCACAGGTTTTTCAGTTACTATATCGGCTCCGCGCAACGCCTGCCCAATGGTAACACGCTGATTGACGAAGGGACGAATGGACGGGTGATTGAGGTGACCAACACGTTAAAAATCGTGTGGGAATATATGACCCCTCTCCGGGTTCCGGAGATCTATCGGGCGTACCGCATTCCACCAGAATGGGTCCCTGGGAACCCCTCGGGGTACGCGTTCTGGGGCAAGAACGAGAGTTCGTAGCACGATGGTTCTTTGTTGTTACTATGACGAAAATGAAACCCTCGTTTTCGTTATATTGTATAACGAATAATCTTCTAGTGGAATTGCTAGATGAAATGTAAAGGTTTTTCTCGTGAAAAATCTATTTCTTACTAACTAATTTATAAGGAAGGAAAGTGATTTTCGTGAAAACATTGTTGTTTTATTGTTCTGGATAATGCACCCAAAAAATAGCACATAAGGCAAGGATAATGAAGGCAATAATTCCGCTTATAGTTAGAAGATTACCCATCCCATCTATAATTTTATTTAACACCGACCCTGTTGAAATAGATAATACTGAGAAAATTGCTAGAGCAACTGCGAAAGTTCCTTGGATATTCAAATTTATTCGAAATATGCTCAAGGCTCAAACACCTTTTAATAAAAAGAAGATGGCCATTAAAAAAATCGACCATTGTTGTTTCACCAAAACATAAAGGATTAAGACATGGGGCCTTAAGAAACTCTTTAAAAAATGAATTATTCTATATAACCCTCATCGATTCATGGAACGAAATGGGGTTAATTACCAGGATCAAAGAAATACTAGCTGGTTCAGAACAAGTTGAAATTCCACCAGCTTACCAACCTGCTACTCAAATTGACCCCATAGCTAATGAAATCCAAAAATATTCTGATTTTTTAACTGATCTAGGATCAAATTACGAACAGAAAAAAGCCGTTGTTTCTACTAATATTAGAATCTTGGTCATTGCCGGCGCGGGTAGTGGAAAAACCAAGGTGCTAACTAAACGTATCATCCATCTTGTTAAAAACAAGAAAGTACCCATTCACAATATCCTTGCGTTAACATTCACAAGAGAAGCACGAAAAGAGATGGTGAAAAGACTTGCAGCTTCTCTTGACTTAAAGGAAGAATTAATTGAAAAAAATGTCCGAACATTCCATTCACTAGCCTTAAGAATTTTGAAAGAAAATGAAGATTTTGATTTAATCACAGAGATAGATCAAAGAAAAATTATAGAAGAAATATTAGCAGAAATGCAAAATCAAGAGGAAATTAGTCTCTTGATCAACCGATATATTTCTGAGAATTTAATTGATTCTATCAAAGCACAGGATAACAAAAGCTTACGTGAAAATCAGGTCAAGCCAAAACCTGAGGATTCTGCATTTGGTAGAACTAATGTAAAGACTAATTCAGGAATTTATGTTAAATCAAAATCAGAGCGAGACCTTGCAAATTATTTATCATATCTTGGATTGAATTGGGATTACGAAAAAGAGGCAATATGGGCTGATAATCCATTCAAACCGGATTTTGTTATTGAAGGAGAAGTTTTTCTTGAGCACTGGTGCTACAATGATAACACACCGGAGTTTGGACAAATCAACAAGAAAAAATATTTAGAATTTAGAAAGTGGAAGGAGGAACAATATTCAAAGCATAAAAAAATTCTTATCTCTACTGAAGAAAACGAAATGAAGGATCTTAGTAGACTTCAAATAAAACTAAAGAATGAACTTGAGTTATTACTTAACAAAAAATTGCCTTTAGTAAAACAACTTGATTTCTCAATAATTTCCCCTCAATACTCGAAAGCCTATGAGTACCTTGTTTTAGAATTGATTGATATCATCAACCTCGCCAAATCCAAATTTCTATCAGTTAATGATATCAGAGAAAAATTAAAGACTCAACGCAAAGAGAAAGTGCTTGATTTTTACAATATCTTAATCCCAGTTATGGAAAAATACAACGATTTGTTGACTAGGAAAGACTATGGAAAAAAAGACTTCAATGATTTAATACAACATGCTGTGGAGTTATTAGCATCTAACCCGTCTAAGAAATCATACTATCAAGGTCATTTCAAAGATATCTTAGTAGATGAATTTCAAGATGTCAGTTTCGGCGAAATTGAACTACTCAAACAATTAATTAATCCCGAAACAAATCTATTTGCTGTAGGTGATGATTGGCAAAGCATCTATGGATGGCGAGGATCAGAAGTAAGGTACATCCTGGATTTTGAGTCAATCTTCGGAAAAACAGAAATGATTGTTCTGCCAATCAATTATCGTTCCACTCCAAACATTATTGGAGCATCAAGTAGCTTTATTCAATCAAAAGGAAATCAGCTGAAAAAGAATATCCGTTGCAGTGACGATCAAGCCCAGGATAACTCTAAGATTATTCAATTGAATGCCAGAGACGATTTTGACGGTGGTAGATATGTCGTCAATAGAATTAGAAAAATGATGAGAGAGGACCCATCTCTAAAACTATCTGATTTCCTTATTTTAGCAAGGAGTAGTCGTGTTCTAGGTGGATACAAGAACGTTTTCAGGGAAGAAAGATTGGATGTCGCGGTAAAAACTATTCACTGGTCGAAAGGAACAGAGTTTCCATATGTTTTTGTCCTTGGATTGAAAAGTGGAATTTATGGTTTTCCTAATGTTTTTTCAGACAAGGAAATTAAACGAGTCATCTCTGAGTTTTCAATTGAGGATAAGGAAGCTGAAGAGAGAAGATTGTTTTATGTAGCGATGACTCGGGCAAAGAAGAAATTGTTTTTCATCTCTGAGGAAAATAACCCCTCGGAGTTCTTGTCTGATGTTCCAGAAGAATATGTGTTTGTTATCCCAAGAGAAAGAGAAGAACAAGGGTAAATAGTTCTTGATTTCTCCAAGGTCTTTTTCCGTATCAATTTCCTTAGTAGTATTGCTAAGAGAATTTACTTGTAGTATTGATAATTCTTAATTATATCAAAAATTTTTTAAAAGGATTAATTATTATATTCAAGCAAATGGAATATGTAATGTCTTTTCCAGATCCTGTATTTGGACATATACGTGTAACCGATTTTGAAAGAACAGTAATTGATTTACCCGAATTTCAGAGACTTAAAAGAATCAAACAATTAGGCGTTGCTAGTATTGTTTTTTCAGGAGCTCAACATAGCAGATTTGAACATTCTCTTGGAACTATGAATGTTGCAGAGTTAATATTTGATCGTTTTAAGGAAGATTTTGATGAAACAGATCATCAGAAACTTAGAATGGCAGCCTTGTTACACGATATTGGTCATGCACCCTTCTCTCATACATTCGAAATTGCTTTGAAGCGATTCAATTTAGATATTAAATTTTTACATGAGGAAAATACAAAAATAATTTGTAATAATATTAGTAAAAAATATCAAAATCTTTCACGCTACACTAAGGGAAATAATAAATATTTTGATACTATTGGAAAAATTGCCACAGGAGAAAAAAAGACATTAAATGAAAAAGAAAAATTTCTTTCTAGTATTATTTCAGGCGAAATTGATGCTGATAGGATAGATTATTTAATTAGAGATGGTCTTCATACAGGAGTTAATTTTATTGGATTTAAACTTTCTTTATTACTAGAAAATATTTCAAAAAATGACGAAAGATTTGATTTAATAATTGGAAAACCTAATGTATATAGAGCCTTTCACGAGAAAATTGCTATAGCCTTAGGGGAAGCTTTCTTAATATCTCGTTATCATTATTATGAATATTTAATTAATCATCCTCGAAATATTTCTGCCAATTTGATGATAATAAAATCATTTGAAAATGCCCTGATGAATGTTAAAAAAAATCAAAAATTATTCAAAGAAGAAATTGAAAAATTTTTTAATATTTATGATGACCAAGATTTTTTAAATTTTATTGATATATTTGGAGATCCGTCAGCTAAAAATATAGTAGCGGATTATAAAAGTGGTCAAATCTTCAAACATATATTTGATCTAAAATCCAAAGCAATTGAGCCGAAAATTAGATATTGTCTAGAAATAATTAGTCAAAGACCATTTCTCTTAGATAAGATCGAAGATGATATTAATCAATTAACTAAAGACAATATTTTACTTTTTAATAGTTCTGTTAAAGGTATCCCCAAAAATTTAAGAGTAAGAGTGTTAAATGATGACAGATTTTTGTATGATGAATCTCGGCTCGCGTCTAGTTTAATTTCAGAAATACTTTCAAGTAATTCATTGTATCTTTTCGTGAAAAAAGAAAATACAAAAACTAGCGAATTTATCTATAAAAATTGGAATAAAATACAAGACATTTTCTTTGAAAATGTAAATCAGGAAAGGTTACGAGATGGCATTAGAATAGATTTTTTACTTTTATTAATTAATGAATTTTATTTATTTTTATGGAAAAAAGAGAAGGAAACAGAGGAAACCGGACATACTAAAATACTGTTTATATCTACTGTATACAAAATGGTAAAATGGATTCAAGATAATTATCCAAAAAAATACAAAGTAATTCCATTAAATTATAAATTTAATAATGATTATGGTTTCCTTTATAGTCCTGAATTATTTGAAGAAATAATGAAGTTAACTTCTTTACGATTTATTAAAACCGAAATAAATGAAAAAGAAAATGAAATCACAAGATATAACATTAAAAAAGGGAAACATGCTCCCGATTACTTTGAAAATAGATCTCATATCTACTATAGTTTTTATATGCTATTAGACGGTGCTTATTTATCTAAATCTTTAAAAGAACTATATCCTGAATACATACGCTTTATTCAAAATAATATGGACCAATTCCATAGCTTCATGCAGAATTAAAAAATAGGCATTAAGAAAAAAACCTTTTAATATCCATTTTCATTTGTCGTTGTGTCGGTCTGTTATACCTCATTATAGTCATGAAGTTTCTACGCATAGCGTGGAGTTGCATAGTAAGTGGATTCACTCCTCTATTCAGGAGGTCCGTGATGCATGATTCCCGTAGCATATGGGGATACATCAGGGTGTTTTTACCCCGCTTTACCACGCTGCATTATGCTATTGTTGTCGGAAAGTTGAACATGAATCAAGAATAGGACGGAATTTTAAGAAATGGGAAATTTTAGAGCTTGGTTAATGAAAGGAAGATTAGAATTTTTCGGAATAGAGATTTTGTCTGAAAAGATGAAAATCTCAGATCCTTGATATGCTCTTCCAGCGCTATATTGGAGTGAATAAATAAATTTTTTCCGTTTCTTATAAAAAAGTAATATTTTAGATGTATTATCATAAGTAATCATCCATGGTTTGTTTATTTTTTTTTGGATGATTTTTGATATTCGTTCATGGTCTCGTTTTGAATAATGATTTTGATATAGGTCTTGAGATTTATTATAGTAAGGGGGGTCGAAATAAATTAAAGTCTTTCTAGGCAATCTTGGTATATAATTTGACATGAATTTCTCAGCATCCCAATTCCTAATCTTGATAAACTTTTTTTTCCTTGCAATTGATTCTATTCTATGAATAAGCTCACTCCGGTTAAATCTCGCATTAATTTTCCATATCCCAGTTTGTTCTAAACCTCCGATAACACCACCAGATAAAATACCAGATCTATTGCATCTATTTAAAAAGAATAAAGCAAAACCGAGATCGAATGTATCAAATTCTTCTGGATTCCGTAATATTTCCCTTTGTTTTTTCCATTCATTGGTATCAAGAGAAGCTCTCGAAATGCGATAGCAGAACTCATCCGTTTCATGGAGTATGGAATGCCAAAAAGCATAAACGGCGGGGTTTGAATCATTTAAATGGATACAGGATACCTGACCACTAAGAAGAAGTTCAATTGCTACTCCTGCACCACCTGCATATGGTTCAACATATTGTCCCCCGGATAATTTATTTTCAATAATAATTTCAGTAAAAAAAGGAGCAATCTTTTGTTTCCCGCCGGGGTATCTCAAGGGTGTTTTATAAATTCCCATGATGACACCAGATTATTTATTCATTTCTTCAAGTAGAGGAAAAATATTATTGAAAATAGTACTAATATCATTTGCTGAAACTGAAAATTTTGGATTGTGTACAAGTTGATTCAATGATGTAACAGACAGAATTCCTTCGCTTTTACCTAATTCAGTCATGGCTCCATGTAGTTCTTTAACTTTCTGTTTATCAGAATTATTTTTTGTAATAAAATTGGTTATTTCCCGGAGTAGCACGGTAAGAGATTTATCAGATTTATCAGATTTAAGTGGATATGGTCCTCCACTTGATTTATGATCATCGCAAAATGCCTTTGCTGAAATTTCAAAACAACTCCGTAATAAGAAACAAAAAGAATGCGGATGCTTTTCGATTTTCAACCGATTCATCTCATCTAATAATGTAACCAACTTCTCCCGGCCTTTTCCCCTAGGTTTAAATTGCTTCAACCTGTTGACTACGGATCTAGGGTCATTTGATGCGTAAGATACTGGTGTTGTTGAAGATGGTGTAGGTGTCGATGATGTAGCCAAAGAAATACCGTATTTTAATCCAAAGAATTTGGACTTGTCACGGATAATTTTAAAAGTTAGTTGTCCGACTCCTATATCATACATTACTTCATCGAGATTTTTCTTATTATGTTTTGGATAATCTTTTACTAAGTCCGAAACGCTTGCATATTTCAAAATCGGAGATATTTTTGATATAGCCTCAGCAAGTATTGTAAGAGGATATTGCCCGCTCCAACGCTCTTTATCGGAAGAAGATAAATTTCTTCCTACACTCAGATAATTTTCTAATAAATCTAAGGCAGGTTCTGGATTACTTTTCTTATCTCGATTGTATCTCGCAGTAGCCACAGCATTCCAAGGATCCCTTCCAGCTTTCTCCCCTTTAGCATGTACGAGAGCTACGATTCTATCAACTTGTTGCGATTCAGATTTGTTATAAATAAGACAAGGAACTTCTGAATTTTTCACTTTCCAATCTTGAGTTAAATTTTTCATTTTTTCTTCAAGTTTTGAAGTTACATCAATATTTTGAATAGAACCAAGAATTATTTTCAATGCAGCTATTCTTCTGTTTCCTTCCTTGACAATATATTTATTATCATCGTTTAGAACAATGATGGTTTCAGTGGGTAGATAACCATCGTCGATTAAACTTTCCATTAGAGCAAAAAAATTATCCTCGCTCATTGAAATCATTGTATTAATAGCATGAACCTCATCTACCTGATGGACAGTCCGAAAATTGTCTAAGTCAAGATTTAATTTTTCAACAGCCTGATTTCTTTGTTCTGACATAACTCTGTCCTCTTTGATAAGGTCTGAGTTTCTGAATTAAAGACAATCTTATAAAACAATCGTTTTTTTTAAGTTATAAGATCTAAATAAAAAGAGTTAAAGAACAGATTTCGATACTGATTATGAGGAGATGAGAAAATTCCGGATTCCATCAGCTTTCAAAAATCAATAACAAGAGAACTGGAAACTGTAAAAAATCGAGTTAGAGACTTAATAGGGAGCGCAAGTTGGGGCGAAGAAGGTCGTTACAAAGAATCAATACTAATAAAATCTATTGAATCACAATTGCCTCAGCAAATATCGATAGGAACAGGTTTCATCATCAAGAAGAATGAAAATCCGCAAAATGAAGACGATGCCTATTATACATCAAAACAACATGATATTATCTTGTATGATAATACTGTGCCATTGATTATGAAGTATGGAAACTTCATTATAACAAATCCTAAAAACGTACATGGAGTAATTGAAGTGAAATCCAATCTTAGCCCAGCAGACTTTAGAGACGCATTTATAACTTTGGAAAATTCATTATTGAATCTTTTTAGCCATTTTAATCAAAAATTTTTTGGAATCTTCAGCTATGATTTTCGAAGAGATGCAGATCATCAGTATGATATCGAAAGTAATAATATTATAAACACACTTCTTCATTCAAGAGGAGTTATAAACCATATTTCTCTGGGAGAGAATTATTTTATTCGTTACTGGAAACGACGTCAAGGATTAATTCTTCAACCTCCAATTCACGTAGATCATGATTTTTATAATATATATACAATAAATTCTCTTTCATATTCTTACTTTATTTCCAATATTTTACATCGTACATGCAATGATGTAGATGAGAGGTATTGGCATTCCTTTCCCATCGATAAAGAAGCTAACCGGACGAGGATCGTTGAAATTCATAATTAGAAATTTCTATGGCCGAGAATGGTAATAATTTTTCCTCATAGCTTTGACCCTCCAGGGTACACGCTGTTTACTTATGTGAAAAAAACCTAGTTTTCTCTTCAATTAGCCAACAGCTAACTGAATCACCTCCACGGTCAACAAGGAAATGATTACTTTCAGTGCTCTGAAATAATCTTAAATAATCTCCAGCATTATTGATTCTTAATGGGTAGGATCATCAAGGACCTCATCGTCGATGGAAAGACTAGGAAAGCGATTTTCGATACCGGTTCAGTCGTTAGTTATGTCACTGAAAAAGCCCTTCCAAAAGACGCAGTGTGTATCAATATTAGTCCTATGACGTCCCGCCTTGCAGGAACGACTCATCGACTGACCCGTCGATGCTTCATCTCGGGTAAAATAGAAGGACGAGAGTTTGATTTAGATGCCTTTATCATCGACAAGCTTGGCAACGTCCAAGAAAAAGAGAACGTCGAGCTTGATTTTCTCATCGGCGCGACCACAATGGAAGAATGGGCCATCAACATCAACCCGAAAGATCAGACCATTGACCTTCGAGGATTGAAAAAACGAGAATTCCTCTCCTTCTAATTATTGTTCAGACCGTATAGGTAACCCTCTTGTTCAGACAGGGTAGGGTACCCTGTAGTTATTAGCTATGTGAAATAATAGTTTCTCTGACCCCACTTCAAGTATTAATAAGGAAGATCTGATTCCTCAATTGGAGGTAACCTACTTGAGAGAATTTACTGCGCAAAGACTAAATATGTGTTTAAACATATGTTTAATTGTGAGCTTCAAGACGATCACCGTAAAAACACGAGTCTATGAAAAATTGCTCGCAATGAAGAGGAAGGACGAAAGCTTCAGCGATCTTTTTGAAAGACTCAGTAAAAGAAGTAACCTCGAAATCATGCACGACCTTGTAGGCAGCGTTGAGTTTGAACACAAAGAGGAAATGCTGAATGATTTGTATCGCAAACGTACAGAACGTCGCTTCGGGTGAGCCCCCATGATTGTCGTTGACACCGATGTTCTCATCGAGATGTTCGATAAAAAATCGGAACGAGGTCTCTCCGCCTACAAGAAACTGGAACAAAGCGGAGAAGATATGGCAATTACAGCAGTCTCATATCACGAACTAACATATGGATTACTACGATTCGGTAAAAAAAGAATCCCTAGCATTGAAAAATTAGAAGTCATTCCGTTTACCAAAGACGATGCCCTTCTTTCTGCAAAACTGGAACAAGAATACGAAGGACATGGAATTTCCCGAAGTGACGCGATGATAGCAGCTATTACCTTAAACATGAAAGCGAGGATTTACACCTTTAACCAGCGGCATTTCCAAGCGATACCACAGCTGCAATTATTTTGACTTCACGTAGAGTCTGACCGTGTAGGGTACCCTCTAGTTTTTAGCCATGGGAAAAAATACTTTCATCAATCTCCCTGGATTCTATTTAAGGATTGAACAGTTGTCATCCTAGATTAGGGAGGTAGAAAGCTATTTATGCCCAGAAACGCATGTATGAAATTATGATACAACTGTATCAAAAAGTCACACAGCTTTCAGTCCTTAAACTTTTCTTCGACAACCCGCATACAAGCTACTATCTCCGGGAATCAGCACGGCTCTTGCACATGGATCCCATGACTGTCCACCGAGCCTTGACCTTGCTTGTCGATGATGAAATTCTCATTAAAAGTACGGAGAGGAACCAAATTCTTTACAAAGCAAACCTAAGCAACCCGGCGTGCCGATACCTCAAAATTTCCTATAATTTGTCGTGGCTTCGCGAAAAAAGGATCGTTGAATTCATCCAAGAGCACATGAACACAGTCACCTCTATCCTTATCTTCGGGAGTTACGCGAAAGGTGAGAACGACGAGGACAGTGATGTGGACGTTCTCGTGATTTCACTTTCAAAAAAGAAGCCGACAGCAGAACTATCGCAGCTTCTGAAACGAGATGCGAACCTCCTCTCGTTTACTCCCTCGGAATGGTCGCAGCAAGCAAAGACCAACAGGGCTTTCTATCTCGACGTTATCCTTGACAGCATCACGATGTATGGAACGAAGCCGGTGGTTGCATGAAGGCAGACGAATGCTTCGAAAAGAGGCTTCTGCGAAGAGTGAAACCAGACCTACTCAAAGTCAAAAAGGCTCTTGCCATGGCTGAACTGAAAAAAGAAAGGGCTCAAGAATTGTTCGATAATGACTTTTTCGAAGAATCTATTGTCGCATCGTATACATGTATGTTCCATGCAGCCAGAGCACTCCTCTTCCACGACGGCATTGTTGAGAAAAGCCATGCCTGTGTTGTTGCGTATCTGCAAGATCAACATTCGAAAGGATTGGGGCAGGACAAGATTAATTGGCTCGATACCTACAGACTGGAACGACATGAATCGTTCTATGGCCTGGAACGATCAACTGTCGATAAGGATGAAGCAAAAGATGCATATGAAAAAGCAGAAGAATTTCTTGAAGCGGTAACTAATTTGCTCTCTAAGCTTTGACCGAGTAGGGTACCCACTATTTTTTTAGCTATTTGGAACTGGAGGAGAGATATCGGTATCGGTGAAAAATTGAATGATACCGATACACACGCCGTAGTCACGGCCACGAAAAGTGCTTTCAAGGTTGGACCCTCTGTCCTCGCCATCAAATGAAGGGAAATGAGAGAGAAAAGCGGCTGCCTTCCTTTCTCCCTCCACGCCTTTTTTTCTTTAGTAATATCACAGACACATAAACCACTTATGTCAGATTTGAAAAAAACCCTGAAAAACAAACAAAGTGTTCAAGATTTTTTCTACAAACGCAATCTACCCTCGTCTGAAAAATGCTCTTTCGCCCTAATCATTCAACTATAGTTTTTAAAAACGTGACGAAAGTTATAAATAATGCACTCTCTTTTAAGTACTACGGAGGAAGGAATCCTTTATGGAAAGATTCAGCATTATTTTCACCTGTCTACTGGTCACCTGCTGCGTCATCATCCCAACCCAAGGCACCACCGCATCCACCGGGACGATCTTGTACGTCAGCGGGAACGGACCCGGCAACTACACGACCATACAGTCCGCCATCAACGCCGCCGTAGACGGTGACACCATTTATGTCTACGACGACTCGTCGCCGTACCACGAAAACATCACCATTGATAAAACACTGAATGTTGTCGGCGAAAACCCCGCCACCACCATCATCGACAGCAACTATTCCGATTGTGCCGTAAACATGTCCGCCAACGGCAGCAGCATCCAAGGGTTCACCATCCAAAAAGCAGTCAACGGCGTCATCATCAGGGCAAGCGACATCACCATCACTCAGACGATCATTCGCACCGTCAATCTAACCTGCATTTACGCTGACGATTCTAATGAACGTGGCTTTGAAGGAATCGTCATCGATAACAATACGCTCCACGCTGAGAACAGTACCGGTATTCAAATCGCACTAGCCAATAATTCACGCATCACAAAGAACACCATTGTTGGCTTCATAAGTATTATTCTCATCGAGGCGTTTCACACCAACGTCTCCTACAATCACATTTTAAACAGCGACGACGGCATCTTCATCATCTTCAGCAACACCAATACCATCTTCAAGAACACGTTCACCAACAGCCGCTTCGGTATCGAACTTGCCTGCGCCAACGCAAACGCCATCCTCGACAACAACTTCATCAACAACCCTCACCCGGCAGATTTCGCCTGCTTCCCCCGCTATAGCTTTGTGGCGATGCGCGCCTGGCACGACAACCCCATGAGTAAGAACTTCCACATGAGCGGTAAAATCGTCTTCGACGGCAACTACTGGAACCACGCACGCCGGTTCCCCTACATCATCCCTGGACAAATCGGCATGGGAATAAGCGTCCGTCTCTTCCATTATAACTGGTTCATCGTCGACCGTCACCCCGCCCAACAGCCGTACGACATTCCCACCTGAAACAACCCAATGGAGGAGGTGCGATGATAAAAGAAACCGTCTGCCTCATGATCGCTCTTTTATTCATTG
>Ga0209777_10003491_pt1 | contig 19421 bp, 20 predicted proteins | sample FrelakmetHBP12HB_FD_187147 | JGI IMG/M metagenome (GOLD analysis project Ga0209777, IMG submission 187147) | Freshwater lake sediment microbial communities from the University of Notre Dame, USA, for methane emissions studies -HBP12 HB (SPAdes)... | ecosystem: Environmental > Aquatic >...
AGAACAGGGGAAGAGATCTCGCTACAAATCAAAAAGGGGGCGAAAATTTAATTTATATCTGTCATCACTTCTTTCTTTACGTTTTCAGGAACACTATTTCACTGCTAAATACGTAGAGAATGTTGTTGTGATTAAGGTGTTAAAAAAAGTAGTTTAATCGCGATATATCTGGAGAGAAGATTGCATGCTTGTTAAACCGATATAACAAACTTACAGTATGCCCCACAGAGAAGTTTGAAGATCAAGCGAATGCTTCGGGATCCGGGATCACGACCTTCAATGAAAGATGCGTTATCAGGAGAAGCCATTTATCTAGCCTGTTTATCGCCAATATCACGAATGATAGTATAAAGGTCTGCCAGATTCTGGTTCAGATACTCTACTTCTTCACCAGAGAGTCCCGTATCATGCTGAGCAATGTTGGGCTGAATACCGAGCAATGTCACCCTGGTTTTGGAATCCTTTGCGATGTATTTCATGACCACTGACAGTGGCAGGGCATGTGTTGAGACAAGACTTGCATGAATTTTCCCTGGTTTTATGATATCGATAGTTCCTGGCCGAGCACCCATATCCGCTGAATCGAGGAAGAGGACATGATCCGGACTGAATGCGCGGAGAGGGCTTGTCAAACTTTCAGGCATAGTTCCTGCAAGAAACACCTTGATCCCGGGAAGGTGCAATTTTTCAATCTCTTGTGCTACGGACATACCGAGCCGGTCAACCTGCGAAAGCTCATCTCCGATACCAACAATGGCAATACGTAAAGACCCACCAAGGCGTCGCCGGAGATTAGCACCGAAATCATTTTGGTGGAGAGGCTTCACGTCATCACTACTTCCCGATCGGTCCCTGAGATTGAGAGTTCGTCTTTCAGATATATCGCTTCGGTTGGGCAGTGCCGCTCACAGAGACCGCAACGTATGCATTTGAATAGTTTTACCAGGGGCTTTTTCTTGCGTGCAAGCTTCTTGCCTTTGAACTCAACTTCCCGCGGCGCTTCAACCATGGAAATGCATTGTGCCGGACATACCAGTGAGCACTTTGAACACCCGATGCATTTGTCGTCGATGAGAAAGACCCTCCCGCGAAATGCCCCCGGTATCGGGACTTTTTCTTTCGGATAGAGGATCGTAATTGGCTTTGAGATGAGATTAAAAAACATCTCTTTGATAACGCTCATGCACTCACCCGGAAATAATTCATTACCAGAACGATTGCCACCTGCACAAGTACTGCACTGGCGATATACTTCCAGCCGATATCGTTCAGCTGATCAATACGGATGCGGCCAGTTGCAACCTTTATTGAGGATAGGATCAAGAGCACTGCAAGGGTCTTAGCAAGGAACAGGAAAAATCCAACAATCCAGCTGAGCCAAGCGGGTACGATGACCCACGGGGTCATCGGGCCGCCAAGGAAAAGGGCTGCGACGAGAGCGCTTCCGGCAACAAGGGATATATCAATTGCGAGGTGCATAATGGCGAGCCTGCGCCCGGTCAACTCTGTCCATGGTCCTGCAATAATCTCGGTCTCTGCCTCTGGAATATCAAAAGGTGTCCGCTCCAGCTTTGCCTGGAGCCCAATTAATGCGACAACAAACCCAATCGGCTGGAGGAACATGAACCACAGGTGTTTCTGCTGCCAGGCAGCGATCTCTGAGATGGACCATGTCCCTGCCATAAGAGCAGGTGTCAGAAGTGCAAGGAAAAAAGGTACTTCATAGATGAACATCTGGGTGACAACACGGATTCCCCCCACGGCAGAGAAAATATTCCGGCTCATCCAACCCATGAGGAAGAGGACAATTGTCGGAAGAGTCAGGAGGTAGAGGACAAGCACAAGATCTCCCTGGAATGCAAGCGGGCTGTTCCCTATAAGTGGGACATAGAGGTACGCTGTCATAACGGCCGCCAGGGCGACCAGTGGGGCTGTATCAAATATCTTATCGTCTACACCATCCGGGTCAATAACTTCCTTGCCAAGCATCTTGATCAAATCCGCAAACGGCTGAAGAAACGGCGGCCCGACACGGTGCTGCATCCGGGCTTCAATCTTGCGGTCAAGGAACTCGAGGATCAGGGCATATGCCAATAGGAATAAAAACCCCGGGAACAGGAAAACATAGACCAGAGTAAGGAAAATGTCCATCAGCACCGCTCCTGCCTCCGGTTTCTGGCACGGTTGCGAATCCTGAGCTCGTCGAGAGTGATCACGCCCTCCGTTCTATCATAATCATTCACAACCGTAATCCTTGATGTGCACGAGAGGCATGGATCTATCGCTGCAACAATCACGGGTATATCGGCGAGGTTCTGGTTGACAAGGCATATCGCCACAGAAGTCCAGTTAGCAAGGGTTGGTGTGCGGATATCGAGCCGCTCAACTTTGTCAGTGCCGTTTGTCCGGATGAAATGGGCAAGTTCTCCACGCGGGGCTTCGTACCGGGAGAAAATTTCTCCTTTGGGTGCAGCCTTTGGCGTGGTTACGCGGATCGGGCCTTCCGGGAGGTGTTCAAGACAGTACCGGACAATCTTGAGACTTTCCCCAAGTTCCCCGATCCGGACACAGGTGCGACCATACACATCCCCGTGTGTATCTGTCACGACCTTCCAGGGCGCTTCTGCGTATGCAATATACGGGTCATCGCTGCGGATATCATAGTCCACACCACTCGCACGTGCTGTCGGGCCGACAGCACCGTATTTCAGTGCCTCCTGTTTTGAGAGTTTCCCGACCCCACGGAACCGGATCAGCATTGTCTCTTGGTTGTTCACCATGTCCGCGTACTTTTTTATCCGTTCTTCGAGATTGGGCAGGCGGGCAAGGGCTGCGTTCACCTGAGAAGGCGTCAGGTCGCGGCGTACACCCCCGACTTCATTCATACCATAGTGAACCCTATTCCCGCTCATCTCCTCGAGAGTGTCCTGCACTGCTTCACGATCGCGCCATGTCCACATAAAAAGAGTGTTGAACCCGATCTCGTGCGCAGCAACTCCAAGCCAAAGAAGGTGACTGTGCATCCGTTCCAACTCCGCAATAATCGTACGGATGTACTGGGCACGGGGTGGGATCTCAACCTGCATTATCTCTTCAATCCCCTTAGCAAATGCAGTTGAGTGCGAGTGGGAGCATATCCCACAGACCCGCTCGAGAAGGGGAAGAACCCGAATGAAGTCGCGTTGCTCGGCTGCCTTTTCGATACCCCGGTGATTATACGATATGTCAAGTTCGAGGCGGACGATCTTCTCACCGTCGGCAATTACCTTGAAATTCACTGGTTCTTTCAGGGCAGGATGATGCGGACCTATAGGTATGATAACTTCAGTCATCTAAATCCTCTCCACCTTAATTCCCCCATAGAATGTACCTGGGTCTGGCTTCCAGTCCTTCCGCAGCGGATACTCGTTATCAGGCCAATCTTCATTCAGGATTATTTTCTTCATGTTGGGATTGCCCTTGAAGAAAATGCCAAACAGATCATGGATCTGTCGCTCGTAGATTCCTGCGGGAGGGAGGATATCAGACATTGTCGGGGTTTCTGGTACATCGCGTGGGAGTTCGATAGCAAGAGATATAATCATGTGATGAGGGCCGGTCAGATGATAAATCAGTTCAAGTGTCCTGCTATTATCTGCCGCGCTTATGGTTATCAGGCGGTCACACGCAAGCAATTCCTGGGATGTTTTAATCGCGGTGTGAATCCGGTCAGATGTTGTGATAATCCTGATACGGTTTGAACGGACCTGTTCAATAGTTCCAAATTCTTCCATTTTTTCCATTACTAAATCAAGTGTTAAAGTATTGGTCATACCGTCATCTCTCCAGCTTTTATCTCTGGGATAGGGATCTCAACTATCTTTTTCTGCCGCCATTCTTTTCCGCCATGGGCAATGTCTTCTTTGAGGAGGTTCAGGCACGTCACGACTGCATTGATTATTTCATCCGGACGCGGGGGGCATCCAGCAGCAAAAACATCAACCGGAATAACACTCTCTACACTTTCCACGGTATGGTACAGTCCATGGAATACACCCCCGGACGCCCCGCAGGCACCTAACGCAATCACATATTTCGGCTCAGGTATCTGTTCCCATACCCGGCGGAGCCGGGACGCCTGTTTCAGCGTGACATTCCCTGTGACGATCATGATATCTGCATGCCGGGGCGAACCCTTCGCAAGAATCCCGAAACGCTCAACGTCAAAGTGCGGCATCAGACAGGCGATAATTTCGATGTCGCATGCATTGCACGCTCCCGAGTTAAAAATCGTAACCCATGGTGATTTTACCCGTGCCCAGTTTGCAAGACGCTGGCTTAACGTACCTGTCAGGACTGACATTATCTATACACATCTCCATCGGGAAATAATAAATCGCTGATCGGGACAATTTTCCCTGATATTCTCATATGTGCCCCATAACCGCCCGGTTGCCTAGGCAGAGCATTGGCATAGAGGACGGTACTGCTGTTCATTGCTCCCACCTCAAAACCGTCACGCCAATAGCAATGATGAGGAGGTACCCCAGCGTCCCCCAGAGCGGTGCATCCCCAGGAGCAATTGAAAGGACAAGGGCTGCTACATGCACGACCGTAAAGAAGAGAGCTACGTAGAAGAACTGGTAGCCGGGCCGGTAGGCCTGTGCTTTTATGGCCTCGCCACCTACGTAGGGCATCGTCTTGTTGACAGAGGGGGTAAATGCCGGTGCAATGGTGCGGGACCATGCATAGATCAGATACCCTGCCGCGAGCGCAAAAACCATGATGGTAATTGGGGATAACAGGAGATCATTCAGAGTCATCTATGGCACCCCCCATGTGAAGAGTTGTCCTGACGCCTGAGAAATCCAGCCAAAGAGCGGCTCCGGGAAGATCCCGAGGCAGAGGGTGACGATCGCGAGTATGGCAATTGCTGACAGGGCACTTGCGGGGATTATTGTTTTGTGTGCAGAGGCTTGGTTCGTGTGTCCTGCCTCTTTACCCCTGAAAAGGAGTGTTGAGAGGACCGGGACATAGTATCCAAGCGAGAGGGCGCTGTTCAGGACAAGCACCAGAGCGAGGATAACCCCCCCTGTGACCGAGGTTGCCATACCTGACTGGATAATGAGCAGCTTGCCAAGGAACCCACAGGTAATGGGCACACCGATTAATCCGAATATAAAGAGTACGAAAGAAACCCCAAGAAGAGGATATTCTGCCCCGAGACCTTTCATTTTTGCAGTCTCCGAAGACCCGGCAGTGTTTGCGAATACATCCGCCACGATAAACGCCCCGCCTTTCATTATCCCGTAGGCAATCGCATAAAACAGGGCTGCGGTAAATCCAAAGGGGAGGTTGTATAGCATGCCGATCCCAAAACCGAGGAGGATATAGCCCATCTGGGCGATGCTTGAGTATGCAAGAACACGGCGTAAATTTGGCTGGTTAAGAGCGAGGAGATTTCCCGCGGTCATGGTTATGACAGCAAAAAACGTTATGATAATCCCGAGTGTTTTTGGAACGGCATCGGTGCCCGGCAAAGCGGAAAGGGAAAGGAACAGGGCAATAAGTACTCCTATCTTTGTTGCGCCGGCCATGATAGCGGTGACACCTGCAGGGGCCCGGCAATATGCATCCGGAAGCCAGGTGTGCAGCGGGACAATCGCGAGTTTCACCCCATATCCGAGCAGGATCAGGACGGCTGCAAAGACGACGAATAACTGGTTCGCACCTGCGAGAGCGACGGAGAGTCCTGACAGGCTCAGTGTATGACCCTCCACGTACAGGATTGCCACTCCCAGCAGGGCAGTTATGGTCCCTACCCCACCCTGGATAAGGTACTTGATTGCTGCTGAGAGCGCGGCGGGATCTTCCCGGTGCCGGTAGGCAACCAGCGCATATGACGGAATTGCAGAAAGCTCGACCATGACAAATATGGTGAAGAGATCCACGGCAAAGCCAATCGCCACGGCACCTGCCAGTGCAAACAGGAAGAGCGGGTAATACAACTGGATCGGTCCTTTTGGGTCGAGACTTCCCTGTGAGGCCAGTGCGGCAACGGCGCCAATTCCGGTAATAAGAAGCCCTCCGGTCAATCCTAACAGAGACATATTGATAAAAGATGAACGCCACGAAAGACCTGCGCCTGTACCCTGTAGGGTAAGTGAGAGGAGAAGACAGAAAGCCACAAGAAGCCAGAGGGCAGCGAACGCCCCACTCCAGCGGCGAAGATTTGCCGGGAGGAACTTCGTGATGAAATATACCGCTACACCACCAAGTGCCACAAAGATGGGCACGGTCACCCCAATTTCAACAGGACTCACAGGAACACCCCCAGCAGGACAATACCCATGATAGCGACAAGGACACTCCCGAATATTGCGAGGTTCCAGTTCACATCCCGGTTTTCCATACCCATAGCCAATGTGCCTGCACTGAACACCAGACGGGAAGCGTCTTTTGCAAAATCGTAGATAATTATGAATACTTCCTGAAGCACTCTGGCAAACGCACAAATGCCCCGACTCGCGTTCACGTACACCACGTCAAAGTCGTTGAGCTGGGTATCATGTGGTTCAAGGATTTTGCGGCCGACGGTAAAGAAGAATGCAGCGGCAGCACCGAGGACCAGGAGAGCGCTTACCACATGGACCGGATCATATGCCAGATAGGTGGTCGGGTAGGGCAGAATGGCATAAAGGAGGGGGGGATATACCCCGATCAGAATACAAAGTGCGGCAACACCGAGCATTCCCGCCTGCATAAGGAGTGGCGGGTCTGATGCCTTCGTCTCCCCGGGCCGCAAGAAAGCAAAATATCCGAGCTTGAGGAATGAGACGAACGTCCCGAATGATGCGATTTCCAACAGTACCCAGAGCCAGATGCTTGTATGCTCCGCAGCCACAAGCACCATGCCCTTAGATACAAACCCGTTAAAGAGGGGCATGCCCGAGATAGAGAGTGCTGCAACCCAGAATGCAAACGCAGTCACGGGCATTTTTTTCTGGAGCCCCCCGATGCGGCTGAGGGCGTTTTCCCCGGTCTTCCAGATGATGACACCGATAGTCATGAAGAGGAGCGCCTTATACAGGATGTGGTTAAAGACGTGTGCCATTCCGCCATCGAGCCCAAGCTGTCCAACCTCATTTGCGGCTCCCAGCCACCCAAGCAGCCCTACACCGGCAACCATGTAACCGACCTGGGATATGATGTGGTAGGAGAGGAGACGCCGCATGTCGTTCTGGAAAACGGCAAAACACACGCCGAATACCGCCATGAGTGCCCCCATGAATGCAATATATTCCGAACCCGGTTGGGCCCGTGCAAGGAGATACACCGCGGCTTTTGTCGTGTACACTGAGAGAAATACGCTCGCAACAAAGTTTGCACGCGGGTAGGAATCGGGAAGCCAGGTATGCAGGGGGATGAAACCGATATTGACACCGATACCCAACACAATCAGAACAGAAGCCCACACCTGGTACGTGGCATCAGGGATCCCGGCAAGTGGCCCGACAATGGGAGAGCCGGAGCCCATAAAGAGCAGGGCTATCCCAGCTCCAAGAAGGGCCCCCCCGAGCCCATGGAACAGGAGGTAGCGGTATCCCGCACCGATTGCCTCTCCACCTTCCTGCCAGATCAGGAACGTCGAGGTAATCGCCATAATCTCCCAGAAGACGAGGAGGGTAATCCAGTCCCCTGCAAAGACTGCCCCCAGCGAAGCGCCGGCATAGAGAAGAGCATAAAGGTGGATACGTGGAGATGCAGCGACCGCGGCATAGAGGATTGCGAAGAATGTGATGAGGGCAAAGATTACTCCCATCAGGTACGAGAGGCTGTCCACCCTCAGCAGGACCATTGTATAGCCCATAAATGGCAGGTTCCACTGCATCACACCGTTTGCGACCGGGCCGGCAAAATAGCCGCCGGGAAGGAGAAGGACATCAGCAAGACCAATGGCTCCAAGTGCAATAAGCCCGGCCTGCCGCGCCCGCCCGTTCAGGGCAAGCACGATCGGGGCACCGATAAGGAAGATCAGGAATGGCGGAATTGAAGCGCCGAAAGACAGGGTCCCTGAAACAAGGAGTACAGTATGGGTTACGCTGGCTGCGATCTGGGCGCAGAGAGCAAAAGGGCTGGCAGGGACCGCGGTCCAGAGCCCAAGTATAAGCGCCCCCGCCGCGGTGACCATTATTGGGCCTCGAAGAGTCCAGCGGACATCAGGTACATCAGATTCACAGGGCTTGTAAAATGCCCGGATGATGATAGGGAGGAAATAAGCAAGGTTCAGGACACTTGACCCGACAAGAATGAGAAGAATCCACCACTCGCCGATACTCCCTGCCCCAATTCCCAGCGTTAGATACCACTTTGCAATAAAACCTGCCAGGGGCGGCAGCCCCACCATGCTCAGGGTTGCAAGGGTAAATGCACCAAACTCCCAGGGCATCTTCCTGCCAATCCCGTCAAGCTGGGAGATTTTTGTCTTCCCTGTTTCCGCGGAGACAGCACCGGCAACAAAAAACATGGTCAACTTACCGAATGCATGTGCGGTAAATGCATAGGTTGCCCCGATCACTGCCGCGGCCCTTCCCGCATCCGAAACACCGGATATTCCTGAGGGGATAAGGACAGCAGCACCTAAAACCATGTAACTCAGCTGGCTGATGGTGGAGTACGCAAGCCGCAGCTTGAAGTCGTCCTGCAGCAACGCAAGGAGAGAACCGACGATAATTGTGATAACGGCTGCGGCAATAACGATGTTCTGGAGACCAAGCCCGGCCATAAGATCCGGCCCGTACAGGTATAGCATCAGGCGCAGGAGCCCGAACACACCAGCATTTACCACAGCAACGGCATGCAGCAGACCAGAGACCGGAGTCGGGGCGATCATGGCGCTCGGCAACCAGCCGTGCAGGGGCACAAGAGCCGCTTTCACTCCAAAACCTGCCATGAGAAGGAGGAAGGCGATTCTGGCAAACAACGGGGTAATGAATGCAATCCCGGGATTGCCTCCCGCAACAAAGTCAAGCGTGTTCCCCGTTGCCAGCAGGATTATCATCCCGGCAAGGATTGCAACCCCCCCGCTTAAGGTATAAATAAGATATTTCCGGCCTGCGGCGAGAGCTTCCTGTGTCTCATTATGCACGACAAGAGGATAGGTCGCAACCGTAAGGATCTCGTAAAAAACGAACATTGAGAAGAGATTGGATGAGAGGGCAACCCCCATGACGGCCCCGATCACAATGGCAAAACTCGCATAATAGCGCGTCTGGGCGTGTTCTTTCATCGCCCGCATATAGCCGATATTGTACACGGTTGTTATGAGCCAGAGCAACGAGGCAATACCTGCAAACAGGAGCGCAAGAGCGTCCGCGGTGAACTGAAGGGTAAGTGAGGGAATGATCTCAAACATTGGTGTAGACACCGGATGTTGTGCAAAAGCTGAGGGAAGAGAGAGCGCACAGAAGAGGAATGTCAGGATGGCACATATGAGCGATGCGGTTTCACGGACATCCGGCCGGTTACGCAGGAGGAGCACCGAGCATCCACCGATGAACGGAATTGCTACAATAAGGACAAGCATCCACGGCAGAACATCCGTCATACATCATCACCACGGGTAATCCGTGAAACGACAGAAATATCAAATGTCTTCCAGCCCCTTTTTACCAGAATGACCAGCGCAAGGGCAACCCCTGCAACAACCGCTTCGATTGCGATCAGAGTGATAACAACTGCTTGGGATAACCCCACATCGCCGGAAAGGTATCCCCCGAGAATAAAGACCAGACTTGTGCCTTTTCCTAGGAATTCAAGTCCCATAACCATTTTGATCAGATGGCTTCTGGCAATCAGGCTCGCAAGCCCTATAGCAAAAAGGGCACCCGCAACCATTAATATCAGGAAAACCCCGGACTGGATCATGGGTGCAGCTCCTTTGTTTTTTCAGAGCCAAGGAGCAGGAGTATTGAAATGACCCCCCCCAGAATGATAATGCTCTGAAGAACCACCTCAAAGGTGCGTCCTTTCCAAAGTGCTGCCCCGGCTGTTGTTACCAAAGGGGTTGTTGCAGGCCATGAGACACTAGTGGGTACTATTGCGGCAAGAAAGATGAGAAGAAACAGCACTCCCAAAAAAACACCGCAGGCAGCCTTGGCGCTCATGCGGGGACCTCTTCCTCTTCCCCGCCCGCGAGAATGAGAGCCACGAGAAAGAGAACGGCAACAAGACCTGCGCCAACGGTAAGTTCGAAAGCGCCCGCATACGGTGATGCAAGTATAAAGAAGAGAGCTGCAAGACTGAGACTACTGAGCGCAAAAGTAACAACGGAACGGATAAGGTCCTTCTGGACTACAGCAACAATTGCCGTCATCACTGTCGTTATGCCAAGAACAGTTATGATGAAAAAATCATATTCTGGCATCAGATATCACGCACCTTACACCTTTGATCTGGTCTTTTATGATAGGGTTTCATCTTTCAACTCAGCTCCGTCAATGCTTCATTTCTGAAAAATCCAAGCAATAAATCTGAATCATAATACTAGGTCAACATTCTAATTGTACTATTATAATTCAATAATTTCATTTTTCTTTCCTTAAATTTGTAATGTTTTATCATGTATAATACCGCAAGCAACAGTGAATTCCTGCTGAAATCACCAGGACGGTGCATAAAGCACCAGATAGACCCGTATTTTTTTATACCGATGGGATCGTAATCTCGTAAAAAAACATCGTGAATGGATAAAAGCGATGATTTAAAACCTTTTCAGGAGATATTATTCAGATGTAATTTATGAACTGGCGTTAAGCCAGCGAGGTGATGTCGTTTTGGATCTATTGATTATTACTGTTGTGGCAAGCCTGATTGGACTAATTGTTGCCGCATACTTTACTTTTGATGTATTGAAATCGGAAACCGGTACCCCGAAAATGTGTGACGTAGCAGATGCTATCCGTGAGGGCGCAGAGGCGTTTATCAAACGGCAGTACTCTACGATTGCGATTCTTGCAATCCTGCTTGCGATTCTGATCTTCGGGGTCTTCACGTTCTCCGGAAAGATTGACTATGCCTGGCATACAGCAATAGCATTTGTTTTCGGGGCGTTCTGTAGTGCGCTTGCCGGGGTTATCGGCATGTGGATCGCAGTCAGGACCAACATCCGTTCTGCTGCAGCAGTACGCCAGAGCACCGGACGGGCTGTAGTTCTCGCGCTTCGGGGTGGTGCAGTATCCGGGTTGACAGTTGTTGCACTCTCACTCCTTGGCGTATCCCTTATCTTTTACGCGTTCGGGGCGAACCCGCTGGAGACCCCGTTCCTCATTGTGGGGTTCGGGTTCGGTGCATCCTTTATCGCGTTATTTGCCCAGTTGGGTGGCGGGATTTACACAAAAGCCGCCGATGTCGGTGCGGATCTGGTCGGTAAAGTTGAAGCTGGCATCCCTGAGGATGACCCCAGGAATCCCGCTGTCATCGCAGACCTCGTAGGCGATAATGTTGGGGACTGTGCCGGGCGTGGTGCTGACCTGTTCGAATCCACAGTGGCAGAGAACATCGGGGCGATGATCCTCGGTGTAGCACTTTTCCCTATATTCGGAATAAATGGTGTACTGTTCCCGCTCGTTGCCCGTGCCTTTGGTCTGATAGCGAGCATTATCGGTATCTTCTGTGTCACCGAGAAATCAGCAAACACGGAAAACCCGATGACTGCACTGAATAAGGGGTATTATATCACTACCATCATCGCGGCGATATTTTTCTACTTCGTAACTATGTGGTTGCTGAACAATGTGTGGTTCTTCTACGCAGGTCTTATTGGTATTGCATTATCCCTCGTGTTTGTATACCTGACCATGTACTACACCGATGCTGGTCACCGCCCTGTACTTGATATTGCCGAAGCATCCAAAACCGGCGCAGCAACCAATATCATATCAGGTTTTGCTGTCGGTCTTGAAACCACAGCAGCTCCTGCAATCGCCATTGTCATATCGCTTATTCTTGCCTTCAAATGCGGGGAGTGGAGCGGAGTGCCCAACGGGGGACTCTATGGAACCGCAATTGCCACAATGGGGATGCTCTCCACCTGTGCGTACATCCTTGCGATGGACACCTTCGGCCCGATTGTTGACAATGCAGGTGGCATTGTTGAGATGAGCGGCGAATCTGAAGAGACCCAGAAGAGGGTTTCACGCCTTGACTCTGCCGGAAATACCACAAAGGCGCTGACCAAAGGCTATGCGGTCGGCAGCGCCGCACTCTCGGCATTCCTGCTCTTCTCCGCGTATATGAACGAGGTTGCAAACCTCACCGGAAAAGTGTTTACAGTTGTTAACCTTGCGAATGTGACGGTATTCTGCGGCGCGATGCTGGGAGCGATGCTGGTCTTCCTGTTCTCTGCCTTCGCGATCCGTGCCGTGGGAGAGACCGCCCAGTATATCATCCTTGATGTACGAAGGCAATTCAAAAACCCGGGGATTCTGGCAGGTACCGTAAAGCCTGACTACGCCAGTTGTGTTGACATCACCACAAAGGGTGCGTTGAAGAACATGATACTCCCTGGCTTAATTGCCGTGGCATTACCAGTCTTTGTGGGGTATGTGCTGAAATACGAAGCCATGGCAGCGTTTCTTATGTCTGCAACCATCACCGGTGTACTGATGGCACTCGTCCTGAACAATGCCGGCGGGGCATGGGACAATGCAAAGAAGTACATTGAGACCGGAGCAGGAGGCGGTAAGGGAAGCGATGCCCACAAGGCAGCAGTTGTCGGTGACACGGTCGGTGATCCGTTCAAGGACACTGCCGGACCGTCACTGCACGTGCTCATCAAGCTTCTCGCCACGCTCTCGCTCGTGCTTGCGCCGCTGTTTATCTGAAATTCATACTTTTTCTTATTTATTATCTAGACAAAAACTTGATAAGAGACAGTCACTACTGCTAGGGTGAGAACCGCAATTGCTTAACAGCATTTTCACCGATTAAAATATCGGTACCTGGTTACTAAAAAAGGGGGGAGGGGCCGGGGACAATGCCAAGAAATACATCAAATCGGGTGCCCATGGCGACAAGGGCAGCGAGGTGCTCAAGGTGGAGGTCATTGTTGATACGCTTTGTGATCCGTGCAAGGACCCTGCGGGTCCATCACTTCATGTGCTTATTTAGCTGCTCGCGTCGCTGTTTATTTAAAAAAAATATTTTTTCCCTGTTTTATCTGCGATCTACGATGAGGATTGCTTTTGCTGCTTCTCCAGAAAATGCCCTGTGACCCTAGGAATCGGGGGTGGGTTGTTTAAACAAGATCTATTTTCTGTCATTCGGTAAGAAAAACTATCATGAAATGTAAATCATCCAGAAATCTGGCATCACTTGACCGTGTACCATTCATTGTATCAGGAACACTCATCCGTTATTCCGGACCTTCAGGAAATAAGAAGTATGTATCCGTTGTATCCGGATAATTCCCGTTCAGGTCACGTGTTTCAGATCGACACTGAGATCGGTAGAAATACGCGAATATCTCTTCGGGTTCTCTTCAAATTTCTTTTTGCACCAGTTGCAGCAGAAGTAATATTTCTGGTCTTTGAACATACTAGTGAATTTAGCATCTTCTTCATCAACTATCATCAGACAGACGGGATCGGTAGACATGATTCATCACTTAATACTACTCATTATTGGCACCTGTTTTTAAAATAGTGCCTGCATCTGAAAAGCAGGTCAGCACATGAGGGAGGTCTAAAAGTAAGATAAAAATAATGGCTGACACAGTGACAGAAAAAGAAAGTGTGGGAGCGGTCATTTATAGAAGTCCTTCACAAAATACCGTAAGGACAATCCATGTCTGGACGAATTCTTGTTGCATATGCATCGCGAAAAGGATCGACTGCCAAGATCGCTCAGGCAATCGGCAAGGAGCTAACCTCAGAAGGATATGCTGTTGATATAAGCGAAATGAAATCAGTCACGTCTCTCGCAGGATAGAATGCAGTTGTGATAGGTGCACCCGTGTACACAGGAAAGGTAACTGGCGATGTGGCGGCATTTGTCGCAGCCAACAAAGACGGGCTTTCCCGGTTGCCCGTGGCTGGATTTGTCACGGGTATCGCTCCGGTGTATCCAAAGATCGGCGATATGAAAGGGTTCACTGACCAGCTTGTCACGGCATTAGGTCCTATAAGTCCGGTCGTGATGACGATGTTTGCCGGCGCTCTTGATTCAGTCAATATGAACTTTGTTGAGCGAAGCCTGACACCGCTTATGAAGGTCCCGACCGGTGACTTCCGTGACTGGGAGGCAATCGCAGCCTAGGCGAGGACACTACCGGGAAAGATGGGTCTGTGAGGAGGGTTTGACCTGACCGTGTGGCGATCCAATTTAAAGAAAGATTTGAGATGATTTTCGATTGTACTAAATAGCACCAAAGAATTGTAATTTAGGTATAAAAGAACCAAATTAAGTCATTAATGATGATTGAATTCCGCTATTTTTTTTAGGAAATAGCCCAGATTCGTCAAATATTGCCAAACAAACAATTGAGGTAGCCATTTCAAATAATCTTCTGTTTCTGCATACCAATCGAACATGGTTCCTAAACTGTTGTTCCTTTTAAAAGATTATGCATATCCCTTATCCTCCATACCCGCTTATGTCTGAGCATGGACCCGGTAATTTCACAAATCCGGCAGGAACTCAAAAACCAGGCAGACTCCCAAATCCGTAAAACCTCGCAACGGTTTTTCAAAGAGGAGATCACCTGTTACGGTTTGAAGACCGCAGCAGTCATAGCGATTGCAAAGAAGTACTGGAAAGGGGTGAAAAGGCGGCCAAAACAGGAGATCTTCTCCCTCTGCGAGGAGCTATTCGAATCCGGTTACATGGAGGAGTCCTTCATTGTCTCAAACTGGGCTCACGCACTATCAGGCAGATATGAGCAGGAGGATATTGAGGTATTCCGTCAGTGGATTGACACGTATATTACCAACTGGGCAGCCTGCGACGGATTCTGCAACCACACTTTGGGTGACTTCATTGAAAAATTCCCGGAATATATCGGTGAACTGAAACGCTGGACGCAATCGGATAACCGCTGGATGCGGCGGGCGGCAGCAGTATCACTGATAATGCCGGCAAAACAAGGAAAGTTCCTGGAGGAAATTATCGACATTGCAAACCTCCTTCTGACCGATACGGATGACATGGTGCAGAAAGGTTATGGGTGGATGCTCAAAGAGGCCAGCCGGAAACACCAGAAAGAAGTCTTTGATTATGTCATGCGAAACCGGAAGTCCATGCCCAGGACGGCGCTACGGTACGCAATCGAGCTGATGCCAAAGGAGCTGAAAGCTGATGCGATGAAGAAGGATTGGTAGGGTCAGGAAAAATTGATGGAAACCCCCAGAAGTGAAAACACCGGAAAGCACATCTGGAATTCCTAGTGCAGGGTACGGGCATTTTTCAGACTTTTCTCATCTGAGTCCGATGCGGTATCTTTCAGGGAGAGAACCACATTTTGCCTGCTGCCGGTCCGGTACATCGTGATCCCTTTCAGCTTAAGCTTCCATGCCATGAGGAGTGCATCAGCACAATCCTCCTTTGTTGCGGTGTTCGGCAGGTTAATGGTCTTACTGATGGAAGCATGGACATGCTTCTGGAATGCTGCCTGCATCAGGATATGGTCCTTCCAGTGGATATCCAGTGCGGTCTTGAAGAGGGCCCGGAATTCGTCCGGGAGCCAGTGCAGATCCTGGATAGTTCCGGTCTCGTGAACGTGATTAATAACGTCTCCTTCCCGTTTCATCCGCTCTTCTTGTGTCAGCTCCATAGCAGCGAGGGTTTTTTCAAGAGTTTCACAAAATATTGGATTTACGATAACAAAGGTCTTGCCAACGGTGTTCCTGCGGGTGTGAACAAACGAGAAAACTGGTTCAATTCCGCTTGAGCATCCGGCAAGCAGGGATAATGTTCCGGTCGGAGCGATGGAGGTCAGCGCTGCATTCCTCATTGGGAACTCTTTCCAGCTGCTCCCTTTCCACGCCGGGAACGCCCCATATTTTTCCGCCCGTCGGTGTGATTCGTCAACGGCAATATCTGTTACATTCCGCATGACGCGTTCACACCAGGTTCTTCCTTCGGCAGAATCGTACGGCAACCCAATCATAAGAAGGGCATCATGTACACCCATAAGACCCAGACCAATCTTCCGGGTTTTTTTCGTTGCTTCTTCAATCTCCGGAATTGGATAAGTGTTTTTATCAATGATCTTGTCAAGGAACCGGACTGCTGTCCGCACAGTGTCATTAAGTTCGCGTTCATCAAGGATCCCCTTTTGTACAAAGGATGTCAGATTGATGCTGCCAAGAACACAGCTCTCATACGGAAGAAGCGGTTGTTCACCGCAGGGATTGGTGGTATCGATGACGCCAAGGTCCGGGAGGGGGTTGTGCCGGTTTATCTCGTCATAAAAAAGTATGCCGGGCTCCCCGTTCTTCCAGATCCCGTCCACTATTCCTGACCATATCCGCCCGACCGTGATAGATTCGCTGGAAGATGGTTGGATGATCCAGACCTTATCATACATCTTCCGGGAAACGAGATCCATGAATTTTTCATCGACCATAACGGAGATATTAAAGTTGGCAATATCCCCTTCCCGTGCTTTTGCAGACAGGAATGAAAGGATGTCGGGGTGCCAGACGTTCAGTATCCCCATGTTGGCTCCCCGGCGGCGACCGCCCTGCCTGATGACATCGGTCGCTGCGTTGAAGATTCCCATAAACGATACCGGACCTGAAGCAATACCATCCGTAGATTGCACACGGGAACCTTTCGGCCTGATCTGCGAAAAATTATACCCTGTTCCCCCACCGGTCTTATGGATTATAGCACCGTTTTTCATGGCATCGAAGATCCCGTTGATAGAATCCGGGACCGGTAGGACGAAGCAGGAAGATAGTTGCCCGAGATCTGATCCGGCATTCATGAGGGTGGGCGAGTTTGGTAAGAAGCGCAGGGAGACCATGATATCTAAAAAGCCGGTTGCCTCTTCCTCGTCACCTGCAATCGCCCATGAAACACGTCGGCAGATATCCTCAAAGGTTTTTTCTCCTTCCCTTAGGTAGCGTGCCGACAGGATGCTGTCAACAGCCGGTGATGAATTCATCAGACTTCCTGCCCTATTTGTCAGTTCTCCAAAGGGACTTTGTGATAACTGAGGTATTAAACATATTTTTGAATCATCAATTCAGAATTTTTTTAAAAAACCAGACGTGCGGCCGTGAATCGTACGAAAGTTCCGGAGGGAATGAGGCACGATATTTGCTACCCTGCTGCAACGGTGATATGATCCATCCGAATGCTCATCAGACCATGCCAGTTAACAGCCGGATGCTTCTGCCTTATATCCACCCCCGCATCTTCATCGCCTCCACCACATGTTCCATTGCCTGGCTGTAGGCAGCACGTCTAAGGGATATGTTGTTGCTTGTGGCCATGTTATATACCATGCGATAGGTTTCCGTCATATACATCTTCAACCGCGAATGCACGGTATCCCGTTCCCAGTTATCCATATTCAGGTTCTGCACCATTTCAAAGTACGATACGATGACTCCGCCAGCATTACAGAGAACATCGGGAATAATGGGAACGCCCTTGGCATACAGGTGAGTGTCGGCTTCGGCTGTAATGGGACCATTGCCGAATTCGGCAATGATTCGCGCTTTGATGCTATCTGCATTTTCCATGGAAATCGCGTTTTCAAGTGCCGCCGGTATGAGAATGTCGACATCCAGTTCCAGAAGTTGTTTATTGGTGATATCCACCCCAAGCCCTGAATTCTTAATCGAACCTGTTTTCTTTTTATGTTCCCTGAGCTTCGGTATATCGAGACCAGCCCGGTTCACTACACCCCCTCCGCTGTCGCTGACCGCAATCACCCTGCATTCACATAAAGGATGTGCGTGGAATGCCGCATTTTCTCCCACGTTTCCAAACCCCTGAATTGCAACTGTGGCATCCTTGAGGGTAATTCCAAGGTCTTTTGCTGCCTCGCCAATGATGTACCAGCCTCCACGGGCGGTGGCATCTTCCCGTCCTTCCGACCCACCAATACTAAGCGGTTTTCCGGTGATCACGCCAAACGACGTCTTTCCCACTATTTTTGAATACTCATCCATCATCCAGGACATGGTCTGGGCGTTCGTACCAACGTCAGGTGCAGGAATATCGCGGTCAGGACCGATGAAATGTACGATCTTCTGGACAAAGGATCTGCTCAACCGTTCGAGTTCACCTGCTGATAATTCCTTGGGATTGCAGATCACCCCTCCTTTCGCACCTCCCAGGGGCAGGCGATACAGGGCACATTTCCAGGTCATCAGGGCGGCAAGAGCCCGGACTTCCTCAACCGTCACGTTCGGATGATAACGGATACCCCCTTTTGTTGGGCCGCGTGCATCATTGTATTGGATACGATATCCCGGAAATACCCGAAGAGTCCCGTCATCCATACGGATTGGGATGAACACATGAAGTTCCTGCATCGGCATTTTCAGGAGGGCTTCAATATCAGACGAGAGTTTCAGGTCAAGGGCACATGCACACACATACCGTTTCACTGTTTCAAAGAGATTTACTTCAGTCATCCCTGATCTCCATATATACTGGCTACATATCACGAAACACGTAAAAGAGTATCGATCACGGGTGCTTCAGTTCAATTGAACGAGGGGTGCGGGAGTGGGGAACAAGCCCCCTGGCTCCTGTGAGAGATGCAACAATGTCATTCGCTTTTGATACTGCAGGGGAATGATAAGTATCACGATTGCCATCTCTTCTTACTTGGTATCAAACACCAAGTTTCTTCAAAAACCGCTCATGCAAACGGGTATCGCACAAAAGTTCCGGGTGGAAAGAGAGTGCCATATGATTCCTGTACTCAACCGCAACTATCCCTTGATCCATCTGGGAGAGCACCGAAACACCCGCTCCAGCGCTTGTCGCAACAGGAGCCCGGATGAAAATCGCGTGGAACGGGCCCCCGTGAAGTCCTTTGATCGGGAGGTCGGCTTCAAACGATTCTCTCTGCCGCCCGAATGCGTTCCGGTCCACCATCATATCGATAAGGTCCAGCGTATGGACACGGGTATCATTAACATGCGTCGCCATCAGTACCATGCCGGCGCATGTAGCAAAAATACCACCAGAAAACGAGCGGATTGGCTCGTACATGTGGTTTTTATCAATGAGGCGGGAGATCGTGGTAGATTCCCCTCCAGGTATGGCAAGGGCGGTGCATCCTGAAAGGTCCGCAGGGTGTCTGATTTCAAAAACTTCGGATGAGGCACCCTGCCCCATCCGGTTAAGCGCCAGCAGGAACGCTTCTATGTGTTCGCTCACATTTCCCTGGAGCGCAAGAACTCCGATCTTAACGTCCA